>OHJB01000606.1_pt1 | contig 17950 bp, 18 predicted proteins | sample 1568431 | NCBI WGS metagenome assembly OHJB01 (sample SAMEA3879594, study PRJEB24766) | human gut metagenome | biome: human-associated habitat; feature: feces | place: USA | collected 1985/1987 | reverse complement strand
TCGGACTCGCAAGTGACGAGTGCATCAGGGCTGTCGGCATGGTGCTGCGCTGGAATAGCGGAAAGTGGAAGAACAAGGGACTGGTTGATTAGAATATTCGGTGCTTTGTGCCGTGTTTCGATTTTTAAGCCGATTCAAAAGTCAAGTTCCTCTTAAAAATTAAATGTTTCTGGGTAAGAACCGTGTTTTTCGTTCTTGTTAAGCTCATTTATGGCATTCATATCACCCTCAGACAATTCAAAATCAAACACTTCAAAATTAGAAATAATTCTTTCCTGATGCGTTGACTTTGGAAGTACAATTATTCCTCTCTGAAGCTCCCATCTTAAAACAATCTGTGCAGGTGTCTTACCATACTTGTCAGCCAGTGCAATAATCACCTCATTTTCAAGTGTTCCTGCTCCGTTGCCTCCAAGTGGGCTGTAGGCTTCTATTGCAATACCATTCTTCTTAGCATATTCAACATTTTCAATATTAGCGTAATAAGGATGAATCTCAATCTGGTTAACCGCTGGTACAACTGTCCAGTTTTCACTGAGAGTCTCAAGATGGTGAACATTGAAGTTACTTACACCGATTGCCTTGATTTTGCCAGCCTTGTACAGGTCCTCCATATCTGCCCACGCCTTCTCATAACCGTTAGCTGGCCAGTGAATAAGATACAAGTCTATGTAATCAAGTCCCATGTCTTCCAAGCTCTGTAAAAATGCTTCTTTAGTTCTTCCCTGTCTAATATCCTCATTCCAAAGCTTAGTTGTAACAAATATATCCCTTCTGTCAATGCCACTCATACGTATGCCTTCGCCTACGCTTTTTTCATTGCCGTAAACCTTAGCTGTATCAATATGTCTGTATCCAGCCTCAATCGCCCATTTTACTGCATTAGCTGTATCAGCTCCGTCTGGTGTTCTAAAAACACCAAGACCTATCTGTGGAATTTTAACTCCATTATTTAATGTAATATAATTCATATAATTCAAATCTCCTTTATCTGTTTTCTTTCATTTTACACCATGTAAACGTTCAATTTCAATTATAGTATTGAGTCCTCTTACCTCAAAATTGATATGAAAAAATAGGACTTAAATCATTCAAGCCCTTGTTTTATAAGGTTTCTCTTGATTTAGTCCTATTTTAACGTATGCCCCTTTTATAATTAACCTCCATATATTTTATGGTTATATTATACACCGTTTTACACTTTTATGAGGGAATCCATAATTATACTCTTAACATTCTGTATCCTATACCTATATGCGTCTGTATATACTGTGGGGAATTGACATCTTTTTCAATTTTCTTTCTTAATGTTGCCATAAATACTCTAAGTGATGCCAGATCATTTTCCCATGAACTGCCCCATATATTCTTAGTAATATAAGTGTATGTCAGCACTCTTCCAACATTTCTTGATAATAATATGAGAAGCTTATATTCAATAGGTGTAAGATGCAGCTCCTCTCCATTCAGATATGCACAGCCAGCTGCATAGTCAATTTTTAAATCTCCATTCTCAAATACACTTGTATTCTGAGTCATATCTGTCTGCATAAGCGACAGTCTTCTTACTGTTACACGTAATCTTGCAAGAAGCTCATCTACTGAAAACGGCTTTGTAAGATAATCGTCTGCCCCTGCATCAAGTGCCTCTATCTTATCCGCATCTTCAGTTCTTGCACTTATAACAATTATTGGTGTATTAGTCCATGTCCTTATCTTTTTTATAACTTCCACCCCATCTATATCAGGAAGTCCTAAGTCTAGCAGAATTATATCAGGATTATGTGATGCAGTCTGTGAAATAGCACTCTCTCCATTCACAGCAGTTAAATACCTGTAATTATTAGTTTTTAATGTTGTTGTTATGAGATTTCTTATTGGTGAATCATCCTCAACTACAAGAACCTGCGTTTTATTCATTTAAATGTACCTCACTTAACTGCAGTTTGAATTCGAAAATGCATCCATGTGGTGTATTATCCCTTAATTCCAGTTCACTTCCATGTGCATTTATAATAGTTTTACATAAAGATAACCCAAGTCCGAGACTTCTTCTGTTATCTGCAATTTCATTGTTACAGGTAAAAAATGTATCAAATACATTTTCTTTCATATCATCAGGTATTCCCTCGCCATTATCTTCAACGGATATAATTACATATCTGCCTTCTTTTCTTGCTTTAATATATATATCAGAGCCTTCCTGTGTATACTTTATCGCATTATCAACTATATTAATAATAACCTGTATTATAAGTCTGACATCCATTCTCACAAGAAGCAGTTCTTTGCCGCAATCCACATGTATTTTATGTTCACAGCTTTTTCTGTTGATATGTTTTAACGCTTCAGCAATAACTTCATCTATCAGCTGGTCAGACATATTAAGAGTTACTGTTCCATCCTCAAACCTTGTTACAAACAATATATTCTCTACCAGACTGATTAACCATTCTGAATCATCATATATATCTGTAAATATCTGCTCTCTCGTATCATTATCAAGCTTATCATAATTGTACATAAGATTATTGGCATTACCTGATATTGATGTGAGTGGTGTTCTTAAATCGTGTGAAATCGTCCTTAAAAGATTAGCCCTTAACTGTAGTGTCTTTTCCCTGTAAGCAGCCTGTTCTGACATACGAACATGTTTTTTCAGTTTAGATTCCAGAGTTCCTGTAAGCATTGACGCAGCAAGCATAATAACACATGTGAGCGGATATCCTGTGTCATATGTATGAAAAGTAAATCTTGGTTCTGTCAGGAAGAAATTCATCAGAACAACACTTACAAGCGAACCCGCCACACTCCAGATATATCCATTAGTGAATATCGAAATCAAAAGCACGCACAGAAGATATACCATAATAACATTTGATTCTGTAAATCCAATATATATAAGCAGCATTCCTATTACTGTTGCAATGCTTAAAAGGCCTATTGTTATTAAGAATTCTTTTACAAGTTTTTTTAATGTCTTTTCCGTTATAATTACCACCTTATTTTATTTTGTGTATAATAACACATTTTCAATTTAATATCTCTTTTTTTCGTTATCATCACTTTCATTCAATACAGCATTCATTGTATCTTTGTCATTGGTTCTTCTTGTTCTGTTCATAAATCCGTCTATTTTATTCATAACATACCATCCTGCTGCCATAAATAATAATATCACAACTATCAGTATTATTATAATCAATCCCGTCTTCATGCTCATGCCCCCTAATCTTAAACCTTAAAGCATTTTTTCAGATTTTTATAATCTCCTAACACAAGTAATGTAATATCTTCTGTAAGTACAATATCTGGTTCAACATTTACATTTATTGAGTCATTATGCTTTATAGCCATTATGTTTACTCCATATTTTTTTCTTATATCAAGTTCAATAATACTTTTTCCTAACCACGACTCAGGAACTTCCACTTCAAGAATTGCATGAGTATTATCCAGTTGTATTAAATCAAGAATATGGTCCGCAGTGTAGCGTATTGCAGCCCACTTTGCTTCGTGTTTTTCAGGATATACAACCGCATCTGCACCATTACGCAGCAGGAATTTTTCCTGTACATCCCGCTCAGCTCTTGATACCACATATCTGGCTCCAAGTTCCTTTAACAGTGATGTCGTTTCCAGCGAATTCTGAAAACTGTCACCAATTGTCACCATACACACATCAAAATTTCCAACACCTAATGATTTTAAAAATTCAGCATTCGTGCTGTCTCCAATCTGTGCATTTGTGACTATATTCATAACATCGTTAATTCTGTTCTCATCAGTATCAACTGCCATCACCTGATGTCCAAGCTGATTAAGCTGCATAGCCATATGTTTTCCAAATCTTCCGGCTCCTATAAGTAATACATTCTTTTTCATATTGTGCTCCTATCCTATATTAATCTTTTCTTCAGGAAATTTTGAATAGCTGTTTCCATTTCCAGAAAAAGCAGCATATATTAAAGTAAGACCGCCAACTCTGCCCATAAACATAAGAATAATAAGAACAATTCTTGATAATATTCCAAGCTGTGGAGTAATACCTAATGTCAATCCGACCGTACCTACTGCTGATGCTGTTTCAAAAAGACATTTTCCTAATGAAATTCCATCTGTGACATTTATAATAAATGCGCCCGTAACAAATAATGTAATATACATCATAGCTATCGTAGCTGCATTTTTAACTGTATCGTTATCTATTCTTCTTTCAAAAAAATGAATATTCTTATTTCTCTTAAATGTTGCAACCATGTTTCCCATAAGAACTGCAAATGTAGTTGTTTTCATACCACCTGCTGTTGAACCTGGTGAACCACCTATAAGCATAAGAATTATCATAATCATTACAGATGCCTGTTTCATTGCATTAAGGTCAACCGTATTAAATCCAGCAGTCCTTAATGTCACTGATTGAAAAAGTGCCTTAAATACAGGCATTCTCTCGCTTCCAGTCATCATATCATTTATCATAAATATAATTGCAGGTACTGTTATAAGAACGGCTGTTGTAACAATTATTAATTTGCTCTGCATCTTATATCTTTTAAAATGATACTTATTATTCTCAATATCTTCCCACGTAACAAATCCAATTCCACCTATCACAATAAGAAGCATCAATGTAATATTAATAACAGGATTACAGGCATATGTCGTCATTGAAGCAAATTGATTATCCGCTGTTCCTAGCACATCAAATCCTGCATTACAAAATGCTGATATTGAATGAAATATTGCAAACCAGATTCCTTTCAATCCATAATCCTTGCAGAATACCGGCATCATAAGCAATGCTCCTGATAATTCTATAATGAATGTTCCTTTTAATATAAATCCGGTAAGCCTGACTATTCCTCCAACCACCGGTGCTGATACAGATTCCTGCATAAAGCTTCTCTGCATTAAAGACACTTTCTTTCCTGACAATAAAGAAAATGCAACGGCAACAGTAATTACACCAAGCCCTCCTATCTGTATAAGCGTAATTATTACAAGCTGTCCAAATGAAGACCAGTAGCTTCCTGTATCCAGTACTACTAATCCGGTAACGCATACCGCTGATGTAGATGTAAATAATGCATCACCAAACGGTGTTACACAGCCACTGGCTGATGAAACCGGCAGCATAAGAAGCAATGCTCCTAATATGATTAATCCACCAAATCCAATTGTTATAACCCGGAATGATGACAAATGTTTTCTTATCCTGTTGTCAAACATAAAAAATTCCCCTTTTCTAACATAATTGAAATCTACCAGAATTATGTTAAAAAAGGGGTTAAGCATTTTTATATGATATTAAGATTATATTAAGATTATTATCTCTCCCGAATCATGATAATCAGAAGATAAGCTGCTCCGAATACAACTATACTCCCAGCCATGATTAAATACATCTGTGGCACGCCAACAACATGTCCCCTGAATACAGGATTACAGTCGAGAGTGTTCCTTATGACTGTGACCGCTTCTGACGGAAGCCCTGTGTCTGCCATCTCTTTATACACTCCGTTTAGCATATGGTTCTTAACCAGGGAAGTTCCGTATGTACCCGGAAGGTAGGACAATGCTTTCTGCAGCCCTGAACTAAAATTAGATATCGGCATGTATGCACCACACACAAATCCATACCCTGCACTTACGATTGTTCCAACCGCCGACAACTGCCCCTGCGTCTTTAGCGGATAGCTTACAATGCTTGAAAGCGTGCTTCCAAATAACACCAGCAGAATCATATCCAATATAACAAATATTACATCTGATGCACTCATATACCAGCCCATCTTCAATATGTAAAGCAGGCATAATGCAAGTGCTGTGCCATTAACCATAAGCGAATTAAGTACTGTTGATAAGAAATATCCTATATAAATCTTTGTTTTGCTTACAGGCGAAACATCAAAATCTTTTCTTGCTCCGCTGGCTCTGTCCTGAACCATCGTAAGATTGACGCAGAATGTAACAGTTACACAGCTTACTGCAAGAAGTGCTGCAGCTAACTGTGCTGCCACTGTGCCGTTAATTATTTTGTCTGATAAATCAATCATGTCCTTAGTTGCAGAAACGAAGGAGTCCTTGTATACATTTGCTAAAAATGTTGCATACAAAACAATAAGAATTACCGGAGTTATCATTGATGAGAATAACATTCCTTTGTCCTTAAAAAAGAGTTTTCTGTTTCTACTTACAAGTGCGGTTATCTCTTTCATCACTGACCACCTCCCAATATTTTCCCAGTCACAGCAAGAAATACATCGTCCATACCACCTTTTACGACTTCATAATCACGGAATATCTCCTGATGTTTCACAATCATTTTCGTAGCTTCAAGTGTGTTCTTAACCTGAATCCTGTAACCATCACGGATTGCTTTGTACTCTGTTTTCAAAGCTTTAATCTCATCCTCTGTAACTCCATACAAAGATATCGTATCATGAACATATTCATTCTTTAATTCCAAAGGAGTTCCCTCTGCCACGATGCTTCCCTTATCAAGAATCACAACATATCCGGCACTTGCCGCCTCCTCCATGTAATGAGTTGTAAGGAATACCGTCATGTTCTCCTCTGTACGAAGTCTCTCAATAACATTCCATATAAGAAGCCTTGTCTGCGGGTCAAGTCCCGTCGTCGGCTCATCAAGAATCAGTATCTCCGGTCTGTGAATCAGCGCCCTTGCAATATCAATTCTTCTTCTCTGTCCGCCTGACAGCTTACCAACCGGTCTGTTAATGTAATCCCCGAAATCAAGTATCTCCACCAGTTCTGCCAGTCTTTTTTCGAATGCATTTCCAGTAATTCCATACAACGCCGCCCTGCTTTTAAGATTCTCCTTAACCGTAAGAGGTTTATCAAGAACACTGTCCTGAAACACAACTCCCAGCAGCCTCTTTGTTTCACTGCCTGCCCTGTCTGCTTCTTTATCCTTAATCCACACATTTCCGCTGTCCTTGCGTAACTGCCCGCATATAATAGAAATCGTTGTGCTTTTTCCAGCACCATTTACACCTAAAAATGCAAACAATTCTCCCTTCTTTACTCGGAAACTTAAGTCATTAACTGCCTTCACATCGCCAAAACATTTATTCAGATGTTCTATCTTAATAATATCCGACATACGCCCCTCCTTATTGAGAATCACTTCATGTATTTATTAATCCATTTTACCACATCCAGCTTGCCATTACCGCAATATTCATATATATACTTTTTCCATCCCCATGTCTATACGCTTACTACTAAGTTGCATTATAAGCACACCAAGTTGCATTCAGACAAAAAAGACACAAAGCAATGTACTTTGTGCCTTAAAAATCATATTAGTTTCATAACATTTTCAGAATAAATCCAGCATATTATCCAGATATATATCTTCTCTCACATGTATCTGATACTCCGGCTTCGTCATATAATACAACAGAAATTCCAGCACCAGCGCACTTCCAAGTCCGCGTCCTTCAATCTTAAAATTAGAAAACCCCATCGGCATATATGTATTCCTAATATCACCAACACTGATAAATGCCGGATTCTCCATTGCCTTAGAAAACCGGTATCCACTCTGTGAATCCGGTGCAACGCATACATGATCTGGACAGTCCTCGCCAAGATTCTGGCGGCTCACAATCTCATAACAGTTCTTTCTGTCGTAACATCCGAACCAGCAGCACTCATTGCACAGGAATTCCACCTTATCTTTTTCTTTATCTGTCAGCTTCGCCAGCTTCTCAAATGCTTTATTCAACCTGAAATCCGGCACTACATACTGGAAATCTTCTCTTTTTACTTCATCCAGAAAATCATTGAAATCCGTCAGCACCTTCGTTGTCGATGATACAAGATAAAGATTCGGATAATGCTTCTTCATATACCCGGCAAGAAGGTCTGAATGTACAATCACGCCATTGCTGACTGCATTCCTCATGCCTTCGCTTTCATTAAGTGCCTTACATAACGCATTACATTTTTCATCAGCTAAATGTTCTTCGCGAAGCAGTGAATTGCTGAATGTCAGCCTTGCCGATATCCCATACTCACTCATCAGATTCATAACTTCCTGCACACCATGTTCACCGGAACCGATTCGTCCGCCGCCCCAGATACAGTCTGCAGGCGCACCATATATTGAGCCAATCCCGCACCAGTCATAGAAATACTCCCTGTGCTTGCGATATACCGGCAAAAATGCTTCATACAACTCATAGAATTCAAACAGCCCCGGAAGATGGTAATATGCAATAGTCTTTCTCATTAAAATAATCCGTCTCTTTCATACATGATTATGATTACTATTGTTATACCATATTCCTGGGGAGTTCTCTACTAGCTTATTGGAAATATTGACCCATCCCGGTTTTCAAATGTTTCGTAACCCCTTGAAACTATACTCGAAGCAATTCCAAGCTCTGTCGCCTGCAAAATCATATTTCCCATTATGCAGAATGCATCTGCTGTCTTGAACAAAATTAACATTTAACATCAAAATATTTATCTCTGAATACATTATAGGGAATATACACATATTACCGCCATGTCATTACATAATCTTTTTCGCCCGTAGCTTCGTCCAATCCTTCATTCTGAATCTCAAATCCTTCTCTCTGATAAAAATGTATCGCTCTTGTGTTTTTCTGATACACATTTAAACTTAATTGCTTTCTGCTTTCCTTTACAAAATCCAGCAAAAGTTTTCCTATGCCCTGCGACTGCAATCTATCACAGACAAAAATCCCTTCAATATAATCACCGTTTAAGCCTATAAATCCCTGTATTTCCCCATTACTCTCACACACATAGACCTCCGCCTGTAACAGCATTTCTTTTACCATCTCATAATTACTTTCCCAGTATTGAGCAGATATAAAATTATGTGCCTTTATATTAGTATCCAGCCATATGTCTGCTACTTTAGTTGTATCTGTTTTTTGTACTACTTTTATCATAATAACTTCCCCTATCTGAACTAAGCTTGCAGATAGTTTTCCATAACAAATGCATACGCATCTTTCGAATGTTTAAATATTTTAACCTTCTCCCCATAAGTGCTCAGTTCCTGCAATAATCCTTTTTTCATTCGATTAAATTCAAAAACCCATTTAATGTTCAACCATAAAAAATCCCATGTTGGTCTTGAATTATAAGACTCTCTTCCTCTCCTTTGCCTAATCCATCGTTTAAATACTCTTACTAATCTTATAATTGTGTATTCATCTAATACAATAACATTATCACAGCAGTCAAAGCTCTCTTTAAGAACCTTTCTAGGAGAACCTTCTACAATCCAGTCATTTTCTTTTATTATATCATCAATCAACTTTTTCAACCGGCCATGACTTTCTGAGTGCCACATAAGAAATCAGAAAATTTGCAAACCAGCCGGCTGGTACAGCAAGCCAGACAAACTCTATACCAAAACGCGGTGCACAAATCATAGCAACTGACAGGCGGATTGCAAGGTTAACCATATTAGCTATAAGAAATGGCCTCATGATTCCCAGCCCACGAAGGACTCCATCCGTTGCCATCTTGATACCCATGAAAATGAAAAAGTAACCTAACCATTTCATGTAATCCCCTGACACCTGATATGCCAAAGCTGTTCCATCTTTACCAAGGAACAGCGAAGAAATGTGTGTATGCAGTGTCTCAATGACTATGAAAGCAAGGACTGCAAAACATATATCTAACACGAGTGCAGCATGATATCCTTTTTTGATACGCCCAATTTTCTTTGCACCAAGATTCTGGGAAACATAAGGTGACACTGCATTTCCAATGGATACAAATATAAGTGAAAATACATTTTCTACTCTCATTGTCGCAGCATAACCTGCGAGTGCCTGTGTGCCGAACGGATTTACAACTGCCTGTACTATCATCATGCCAATCGATACTGTAGACTGCTGAAGAATTGATGGTATGGCAATCTGAAGCATTGAACGTAACTCTTTCCTGTCAAACCAGTCAAAGTGACTTTTATACCGACGCATACGGCAAAAGAAAATTATAAATGAAAATACTGCTGAAATCCCCTGTGCAATCAATGTTGCAAGAGCTGCACCAAACACGCCAAGTCCTAAGCCAGCAACCATCCAAAGATCCATCAGAATATTTAAGACAGAAGAAAATATAAGAAGCACCAATGGAATCTTTGATTCACCGATTGAAGTAAACATTGTTGAAAGAATGTTGTACATAAACAGAAACGGAAATCCCACAAAATAAACACGAAGATACAGTACAGCTTCATCCAGTATATCAGCCGGCGTCTGTAATAAACCCATCATTGAATGTGATAACCCGAAACCAAAGATTCCCAATAGTATACTTAAAATTAGGAAACTGATTAATGATGTTGATACAATGGTCTTCATTTTACTATAATTTCTTGCACCAAAATAACGGCTCACAAGCACTCCGGCACCTACCCCGGCACCAAGTGCCACACAAATAAATACATTTGTGAGAGCAGCGCATGCTCCGACAGCCGCAAGTGCAGATGAACCGACAAACTGACCGACAATAATTGAGTCAGCCATATTATATACTTGTTGGAAAAAACTACCCAGAATCATAGGCATGGCAAAAACTGTCAGTGCTTTAAGGGGCACATCTGTAATTAAATATTCATCCTTTGACATTCTCTTATTTCTCCTTGAATTTCTCGTTTTTATTCTCTGCCCATATACCCCCTGATATAATTCACAGCATCACTTATTTCATCAATAATCTTATCTGGAATCTGCATATTATACTGTCTTAAATCCACATCCTGTAATAACTGTCCAAGGCTTGTACCCTGATTGTATTGAACAATAAACAGGCTGTATAGAGGTATTTTGTCCCCGAATACATCCATATAATTATTAACAAGTGAGAAGTTGATAGTTCCTAGCATTGTGTGACATTCAACAAGATACAATTTATCGGGAATATAGTCATACACATGCATTTTATCATTCTTAATCTCTTCTAACAATAATTCCTGCCCATTTTCTGATTCAGCATCCATATCTTCTTCATAAAAATCTGATTCTGACGCAGCTGCTGTATCCTCATTTGAAGGAATTTCTTCTGCTGTCTCTGGGAATTCTGATATATCAATTCCTTCAAACAAAGTACTCATATCCCCTAGATTATTATCTTTTTCTCTCTCTCCAGCCTTGAGATCCCAGTCATCAACAAACTGCTTATAATTGCCATAATTGTTCTTAAGAAATTCCATGTTATCATATATTTCCTGTTCATTGACTCTCATCTTTACAATGGTAAGAATTGCATTGCCAAGCTGATCAATCGTTCCCACATATTTGCCGGTAAATACATCGTCCTTTAACACAAGCGACAGAAATAATGGTTCTCCTGACATATTTTTATAACCGGTATCAACAAATACATTGGTTGCATCATAACTTGTTACCATCTTAAGCTTAACATCCATATATATAATATGTTCATATGGATCAGCCAGAACATAATCTATTATCTTTGATATGGTTGGTGTCTCCACTGTTTCATCCACATTTTTTCTAATATTATATAAAACTTCTCAAATAAATATTCTTATATATATTGGTCATTGCCCCTGCCTCCCCTCTCACTGTAAAAGCTTCATAAGTTCAGGAACAACCGCCTTCAATTGTTTCTGTACCTCATAAGGAATCTTTCCATAATCAATATTATCTGCCATATGAATTATTGCAGTATACTGATATTGCGGAATTGTTAATGTATATGCACTTCCGACAAACAAAGAATTAATAATACTTACATTAATCTTTCCAAATAATGTCGTTATCTCCGCTATTACATATGTACCCTTCTTAACCTCATAGACAACCGGCAAACTATTAATATTCATGCTCTGGATAATTGTCTTCTCCATCTCCACGGCATAATTACTATCATCACCGGTATACATCATCTCCTGCTTTTCTTTTATCTTGTTACTGATAAAATCGACAGTTTTAGGAATCAGTGGCTTTAGTTCTCTTTTAGCACGCTGCCATCCAATCAGATAGCTATAATAAACAATGTCATTCTTGTGCGCCTTATTAAATGGCAGTATGGATAATGAAGCTGCTATCTTGTTAAGCGTCCCACAGTAGCTTCCTACAAATGCATCGCCTCTCTTAGTAAGATTAATATAAATAAGTTCTTTAGTATCAGGTTTTATATATCCTGTTTCAACCAGGGCATTAGTCGCTTTATGAACACTTTGTGGTGCCATTGAAGCATCCATATGATAAATTCTGTTTTCTATATCTTCATTGACATATGCAACAATATCTTCAACACTAATCTGACCAGCGTACACATGAAGCAGATAAGCTATATTATTCTTAAGACTCTCAACTCCCTTAATTGTATAGCCTTCTGCAATAGTAGCATTCCGTGATTCCACACTGACCCCTTTACTTTGATTACTAAAAACTCTCTTATTTCCTGATGGACAATAAAATGTGAGGTATTTGGCATCAATTTGTGCAAAATAATTCTCAATATCAGCATTCGCTTTTTCTAATGTCCTGATACACTGCCTTTTTCTGCTCTTCTCAAGTCTTCTGTTATCAAGAATCATTGCCAGCTCATTTGTCGGAATCCTTGTATCATCAAATGACCACTTGATAAGCGGTAATCCAGCATCTTTTAATCTTTTATTGAGGTTATTCGGATTCTGTGAATAATGTGTATCACTTATAAATGCTTTAATTTCCTTATGCTTAGGTGCATTAACATCATATAATGCTTCACTGTTCTTATGCATTACATGCCTCATGTCAGAGGCCCATTCAAGTACATCACACTGCTGTTCTGTCAGGCTGTCAGCCAGATTCGCAGATGTAGCTATTTCCTTGTTCCGCTCCATTCGCATTTTTACATATTCTTTTGATAAACTTATAAATATCCCTTCCTTCTATATTATTTTTAAACTTGACAAATGCTGTTTATATTATAATCTTTTTCACATGTAATTCCAATTAATTTATGACAAATCTGGGCATTTCAAGAAAACATTTCTTTACCGGAAATATTCAAAAAGCGCCCAGAAACTGCCCCTCAGCCTATCCGCTGCTTCTGTCTCTGAACGCTGTTATTCTCTTATAGATTTCTTCAATGTTATTATTCGTTAAAATGTGCATTTCTTCGAAGTTTTATTCTGGCTTTTGTAACTTTCTTCTGGATTATGGCAAAACACCATTGTATTCCGGCTTCCTCCCGTCCTGCTCTATCCTTACACCTAAAGTCTCATGTGCCAGATACCCGCTTCCTATAAATTCATAATACATCTCACTTTTATAGGTAAAATTTCTCTGTTTTCTTCTGTAAGTCCTGTGTAAATCACTTTCTTTTAATGATTTTTCCTATAAATGTCTCATTTTCCGTAACTTTATAGGCAAATGTCGCAACTATTTCTATAGTCATTATCATTTCTGTCCCATAAAACTTTCAAAAATGCGACTACCTATAGGTATCATGTTATTCATACTGTTCTCTAGGGTGACAAAATAGTCATGGTTATCCCTATCGGACTTCTGTATCATATTATACATTCTTCTCCCCAGACACTCATCGCACTAACTGAACAAATCCTGAAAATACATAATAATCAACCCCGACCCCAGCAATAGTACAAAGATTGATACAGCCGCAAATGACAACACAATCAATCTTATAATTGTATTTCTTTTATCATCAGGATTCTTTTTCTTCCGGATAAAATACACCGGCAGCATCAAAATCTTTCGTGGTGAGCCAGTAGATTCTATCCATAAATACAATAAACTTACCCCATTGTTTTCCGATAAAACATATATGAATAAACTACTGGCAGAATGCATGGTACAATGACTAGAGCAAGAAATATCCACACATTTTGAAATGGTGAGGTTACAATCATTGCAATTCCCCCAATTACCATACATTTTCCGCCAAATCTATGTGTATGATACCAGTTGTCAGAATCATTCAATGCCCACGGAATGCGAAAACCAATGCTATAGTTTGGTTTTACCTTTGGAATAAAATTGCCTAAAATAAGATACAAAATTCCAACTAACAATCCGCAGACAAATCCAATATTGAGCTTATATCCCAAATTATATACATAGAGAATATTGCAATTAACCAAAGAAATCACCGGACAAATCCACATAACAACATGGAATACCTTTTTGCTTATATTTTTTCTCTTGGGGTCAATATTAGTTGCAACTATACATATAAGATGAAAAAACAGCATCATTACCGGAAGTCCAAAGACTGCAAATGCTTTAGAACAATACCCATCTGGTTGATTGTCAAATCCAAAATGTGTTGCGACAGAAGCTGGCAGCTGTCTCCATAAAAGTAAACCTATAAAGATTGGAAGTAATGTTATGACAGATGTTAATATTAACGTTTTTTTATGTTGTTTAATCATGGTCTTTTTCTCCTTTTAATTCACTAATCCATAATAAAATCTCCTCAAGCACAGTAACGTTAAGCTCATAATAAATATATTTGCCCACCCGCTCGTCTCGAATTAAATCAGCTTCCTTCAAAACAGACAGGTGTCTGGAAACTGCCGCACCCGAAATTGAAAAATGATTGCTAATCTCTCCAGCAGACATTCGGGACTGCTTAAGCAGATTAAGTATCTCGCGTCTTGTAGGATCAGCAAGCGCCTGAAGCGTATCCTGCATGCTCACATTCATTCCTCCTTCATTTAACATTTAACTTAAATGTTAAATGAATTATAACACACCACCTTTATTTGTCAAGAACACAATTCCTTTTATCAATGCTGAGTATCTTTCCGTCTTATTTTTAATATTGTCTTCATTAACACCATAATAACTGTATAAATCTTTTCTCTCAAACTCTGCTATAAACACACTAGTTTCCTATAAATTCATGAAAAATACGCTGGTTAAAAAGAGTGGGAAGAACCTAATCTTCCCACCCATTGTACATTTACTATTCTTATTTATCGTATTCCAGATAAGCACCCTTCATTGGGCTTGTTGCAAGTTCACTGAATAATCTTAATACACCCTTCTTATATTTACGTTCTTTAGGTTTCCACTGTTTTCTTCTTTCCATAAGAATCTTATCTATCTCTTCAGGTGTCATTCTCTTTCCTGCAACAGCTTCAGCTATCAATCAGTCATTTAATTATCTATTCATTTTTCTTGCTTTTACAGCAAAGATATAAAGAGTTATACCACAGCAAAGAATAATACATAACGTAAGCCAGATTACAATATTGCTGTTATCACCAGTCTGTGGTGTTTCAACCTTATTATCAGCCGCTTCAGTTACATTTTCTGTTGAATTACCTGTAATCTGTTGTCTTGTTATAAGATATGTTGAGCAGTGATCCTGCTCTACTGTCATATAACCATCATTATCAACTATTGCTGACATCATGCTGATTATGGTGCCATCATCTAAGAGCTGGCTGTAGTAAAGCCTCTGGCCTGCATAGGCTTTTCCTACATTTAACCTGATGCATGCTCTGGCTGGAAGCGTACCTGAATAATTGTATACTATCTTGGATACGAATATATCCTCGGTTACATCTTCCGGCATATCTCCGGCTTCTTTTATATCAGAAGTAATTGCTGTTGAAAAGTCATAGATTTCAACCTGCGATACTTCAGACATAGTTCCTTTGGCAAATGTAAATGTAACATCATTATTGGATTTGATAACAACATCATTTGCTTTGTTATCTTCTATAATCTTTTTGATTTCGTCAGCCTTAATAGTTGTGTTGCCATCTGATACATCTACTATTGTATTATCATCAGCTGATTTAGCAGTAAATGTAAGCTTATCAGCTACACATTCGACATTATAAAGAGCATCTATTTCTGTTCCATCATACTGGTAGCCGTCTGGCAGCTTATCATCTCCCCATACAGGCTGGTATGTTGCTACTGGATTGTTATAATCAACAAGCCATAATTCATCATTACTTTTTTCATCTATGCCAAGCTTTTCAAGAAGCTTACAGATTCTATAAGATGCCTCGTTATTTTCATACGCATAAGCAGACACATATTTTTCTTTGGTTGCTGTATTTATTATAACCTGACATGTTCCGCCGCTTCCACCATCTGACTCATAATATGATACCGACTGGTCTAATGTGGTTTCTGTGTATCCGGCAGGTATATTGTCATATTCACCAATCTTTTCTGCGTAATATACATCACCCAGAGCTGCCTTTGCAGTAAGCTTATATACTGTATAAGTTACTTTTTCAACAGGTTCAACATATGTCATTTTCTTAATATAATATAACGAAGTATTATCTGTTGCACTCTTATATACTGTATTAGTTGTATAAGGATCATACTCATAATACTTAGCACATATCCTTGATATTTCTAGTGGGTGTGAAACGTTATAGCTTACATTTTCCTTTAAAGTTCCATTATCCCTGATTGGTTTGTCCGTGAGATTATCACTTGTATACACTGCTGCCTTTGTACCAGAATATATGGTGACATTACAGGTGTCTGCAACTGAAAGTACGGAATTAGTTCCCTCCGCTAAGAGGCCTACACTATAATCATCTACCTTGTCTGCATTAATAACTAAAGAACCATTTCCACATATATTGATGGAACCGCCCCAGGCATCACCATATGAACCTATACTTCCGATTTCATTATCACCAATAAGGTTAATCTTGAAATCATCACCCATCATATTAGTAACTATTACTGCTGCCTTGTTTTTAAAATCATTTAATGTAAGTGTATTGGATTCTCTGTCATAAGACATTCCTGCTATGGAATTAGTACCTTTTGAAGAAAATATAAGAGTACTGTCTTCTCCAATTCTCACATTAATATAAGCATAAGCCCAATCACCAGTATCACATGGTCCATTAGCGGCTTTTACCTGTGGTGCAGCATATAAAGCTGCTGAGGATACAGCAAGCACTACTGCTCCTGCTAGTGCGGCAATTTTTTTAATATGCCATTTTCTGTTTTTTACCATACATCTTTTCCTCCTGTTTCTTAAATAATTGTCCGGAATCAAATGACCCATATAATAAATCTTATACATATAAGCTGTTATCAATATATATAACATTATGAATAAAGTATATAAGGGAAGTCCGCCAATATACTAAAATAGCGTGGCGGAAGTCCGCCACGCTGCTTTAGACCCTAAACAGGAAAGGAAAACAGATTAATCACACACATTTATTAAACAGATTAATAAGTCCAACTCGTGATTTCACACCGGTTTTTCCATAAATAGCTGAAATGTATCGTTCAAGTGTCCGTCTTGATACATGCATATGCTCTGAGATAGTCTGGATGTTATCTTCAGTAGTAACAAGATAGCTAAACACTTCTCCTTCTCTTTCTGTAAAGGAGTATTGTGTAGTTAATTTATGTAACTGATCCTGTTCGTTTGTTACTTCATCTGTATGGTGCGTAAACTGTTGTATAAAATAATATTTTTCAAATGTATATATTACTGACATAATACTTACTAAAACAAATAAAACAAGTATAAGAATTATTTTTAAAAGATTATTATCAGAGGAAAGCAGTTGTAAAACAAAGCTGGCAATAACAGCGGCAGTAATATTGTTAACAGCCCGCCCCATTCCAGCCCAAAGCTCAGGTATTCTGACATACTGTGAAAGCTCCATAAATTCTGATGTAAAGAAAACAGCAAAAAATCCAGCAGACAGATAGAATACAATAAGCACAGCCACGAATGGCTTGGAAAATTCAAGCAGGACAATACACAGGGTAGAAAGAATCATTATACAGTACATGATGATTCCAGTATACTTTCTATTACTAATATCAAATATAAAGCCAGCAACAAGTCCACTGAAGGCAAGCAGAATTCTGGCTCCCTGTCCTATGTCAGCAATACCGTCGGAATGGACGAGTGTTACTGCGCTATCGAGAGTGCTGAATAA
>OHJB01000596.1_pt1 | contig 18105 bp, 7 predicted proteins | sample 1568431 | NCBI WGS metagenome assembly OHJB01 (sample SAMEA3879594, study PRJEB24766) | human gut metagenome | biome: human-associated habitat; feature: feces | place: USA | collected 1985/1987 | reverse complement strand
CTCCGTATCACAGGTAATAAGAACGGGAAGGTTTACCTGCTTTGCACCGACGGTGTAGCCGAATTTGACATGACCACTCAACGATTCAAAACCTTACTGCAAGGCAATGTGGACGCTATCTACTACAACGAAAAACTATATATCGGAAAAAGAGAAGAAGTATTCGTTTTCAACGAGAACACGAACAACTTCGACCTTTACTACCACCTTGCCGGGAAAGACATTAACCTATCCTGCCTCCATCTGGACGAGAAGAAAAACCTGTGGATGGGAACCACCAGCAATGGTGTTTACTGCCTGTCGGATGACAAACAACTCTCTCAGCCCATCACGAAAGGAAACATAGCCAGCATCTACGAAGACTCATCCAAAGAACTGTGGATTGGCAGCTGGGAGGAAGGGCTCTACCGTATCCGCACAAACGGCACTATCGATAACTTCCGCCACGACCCGAAGAATCCGAACAGTATATGTTCCGATTTTGTCAGAAGCTGCTGTGAAGATAATCTGGGAAATCTATGGATCGGAACTTTCCACGGCTTGAACCGCTACGACAAAAGCACAGGACAGTTCCAACTTTATACCGCCAATGACAACAAACCCGACGGACTCACCCACTCTTCCATCTGGTGTATCGTGAAAGACGAACAGGGAACCCTATGGCTGGGAACTTACTTTGGCGGCGTCAACTACTTCAATCCGGAATATGAAATCTATACCCGCTACTCTTATTCTTCCAACGAAAAGCAAGGACTGAGCAACCCCGTCGTAGGGCGTACCATCGAAGATAAAAACGGCAACCTATGGATAGGAACCGAAGGCGGAGGCCTGAACTATTTCAACCGCCGTACACGCGAATTCAAATGGTACCGCCCTCAAGAAGGACGCAACAGTATATCGCACAATAATGTGAAAGCACTTTATTACGATGCCGACAAAGAAATTATATGGATAGGCACTCACTTGGGCGGTCTGAACAGACTGGACATACGCTCCGGGCACTTTACCCATTACCGCATGGAAGATAACAACCGGCAAACTCTCCCTTCGGATATTGTCCGCGACATCATTCCTTACAAGGACCTCCTGATTGTAGCAACTCAAAACGGAGTGTGTCTCTTTGACCCAGACAGCGGAAAGTGCCGGCAACTGTTTAAAGACAGCAAAGAGGGGAAATCCATAAAAATGGTGGCGGATATACTACTCGATTCGGAAGGTACCCTGTGGATTGCCGCCACCGGAGAGGGCGTGTTCAACTATCGTTTCGATACCCGGAAACTGACCAACTACCGCCATGACTCCGCCAATCCGAACAGCCTTAGTAACAACAACGTAAACAATATAATGCAGGACAGTCAAGGCCACCTGTGGTTCTCCACTTCGGGCAGCGGCCTGGATCTATATCATCCTGCAAACAATGACTTCGAAAACTTCGACAAAGAGAAAAACGGCCTTGCCAGCGACTGCGTCTACGAGACGCAAGAGTCTGCCGCCAGTGGCAAATTACTGCTTATCACCAACCAAGGCTTCTCCATTTTTGACTATCAGAACATGCATATTAAGAATTACAGCGCCGAAAATGGGTTTCCGCTGACAGCCGTCAACGAGAATTCGCTCTGCATCACCCGCGATGGCGAAATTTTCCTGGGTGGCGTACAGGGCATGATTTCTTTTCATGAAATGGAGCTGAACTTTACACCAAAACCCTATAACATCATCCTTTCACGCCTCATCGTCAACGGACAGGAAATACACGCAGGGGACAAAACCGGTATCCTGCAACACTCCTTGTGCCACACCCGGGAGATAACGCTCAATGCAGACCAAAGCATGTTCAGCATAGAGTTTGCCACATCCAACTACATACCTGCCAACAAAGACGATATCATTTATAAACTGGAGGGCTTCTCCGACGAATGGACCAATACGCGCGGACTGCACTCCATAACTTATACCAATCTGAACGCGGGCACTTACACCCTGCTCATCAAACCGGAAGAAAAGGATGAAAGCCTTTGCCCACAAGCGAGGCTCATCATCCATATACTACCTCCGTATTACAGAACAACCTTTGCCTACTTCATCTACCTCATCCTAACGACGGCAGTGTTATGGTACCTGATACGTACCTACAAATCCAGAATCAAACTGCAAGAGTCCCTGAAATATGAGCAAAAACACATTCAGGATGTAGAAGCATTAAACCAGTCCAAACTGCGCTTCTTCACCAACATCTCGCACGAGTTCCGCACTCCGCTGACGCTGATCGTGGGCCAGGTGGAAACCCTTCTGCAATTACAGAACTTCACACCCGCCATTTATAACAAGATATTAGGCATTTATAAGAACAGCATCCAGCTACGCGAACTGATCACCGAATTGCTCGACTTCCGCAAGCAAGAAAGGTCAGCCCGCACAATATCGTGAATTTTCTATATGAAAACTATCTGCTGTTCCTCGAATATGCCAGCGCAAAACGCATCAACTTCAACTTCGAGAAAGAAACCGACGAACTTGAAGTGTGGTACGACCAAAAGCAGATGCAGAAAGTCATCAACAACCTTTTATCCAATGCCATTAAGCATACGGAGGAGGAAGATACCATTACGCTCAGCGTGAAAAAAGAGGAAGACAACGTTGTGATCCGCGTAAAAGATACAGGAAGCGGCATCGATGCAAAAGAAATCGACAAGATATTCGACCGTTTCTATCAGATAGATCCGATTAACTCCACCGATGCCGGGAAAAGCGGTACGGGCATCGGACTGGCGTTGACCAAGGGCATCATAGAGCTGCATCATGGCACTATCCGCGTAGAAAGCGAACTCGGCAAGGGAACCAGCTTTATTGTCACCCTGCGTTTAGGCAACGGAGTTTTTGACGCAGAGCAAATCAACCCCAACCCGGATTGTGTGCAACAAATAGAAATACCTAAACCGGAAACAGATGCTTTCCTGAAAACGGAACTTGAGGAAAATGCACCCATCAAGCGTATTCCGGATGCTAAAATGCTAATCGTAGAAGACAACGATTCCATCCGGGAAATGCTCGCCAATATCTTCAAACCATTCTACCAGATACTGACAGCTACCAACGGAGAAGAAGGCTGGGAACTGGTGCGCAACGAGATGCCCTGCATTGTGGTAAGCGACGTGGTGATGCCCAAAATGTCGGGAACAGAGTTGTGCAAACTTATAAAAAACGATTTCAACACCTGCCATATTCCCGTAGTATTGTTGACCGCACGTACCGCTATCGAGCAGAATATCGAGGGCTTGCGCATCGGTGCGGACGACTACATTACCAAACCATTCAACACAAGCCTACTGATTTCCCGCTGCAACAACTTGGTGAACTCCCGTATCCTCTTACAGGAGAAATTCAGCAAACAGCCGCAGGCAGCCGCCCAAATGCTCGCTACGAACCCGATTGACAAAGATATTCTGGACCGCGCCATGGCTATCATCGAACAACACCTGGATGATACGGAATTCAACGTCAATGTTTTTGCCAGGGAAATGGCAATGGCACGCACCAACCTGTTCACCAAGTTAAAAGCAATCACCGGACAGACTCCCAATGACTTTATTCTGACTATCCGCCTAAAGAAAGGCGCCCTGATGCTACGCAATAACCCGGAACTAAACATCACAGAGATCTCCGACAGGATAGGATTCAGCTCTTCACGCTATTTCAGCAAGTGCTTCAAAGATGTCTATCATGTCAGTCCGCTGGCGTACCGCAAGGGAGAGGAAGACGACAAGGAAAAGGAAGAGGAAGGGAGCGAAGAATAGGTTTTACATGTTTTGGACTTTTCATGCCTCTGTGTGTACTATTCTATACACAGAGGTTGGAAAAGAGCACATACCTTTGGAGCGGAAATCAAACTTTAAAGCCCAAAGACTATGAAACATTTATCTAACCTCCTACCATATCTCCCAAGCGCAATCCTCTTGGCGGGATGTGGCAATCATTCCAAACAGACAGCTCCAAGCAGCCAATTGCAAAAGCCAAATGTCATCTATCTTATTTCGGATGATCTGGGCATTGGCGACCTTAGCTGCTATGGCGCCACAAAAGTAAGCACTCCGAATATCGACCGCCTTGCCGGTCAAGGTATGCAGTTTACCAACGCTTATGCCACTTCCTCCACAAGCACTCCCTCCCGTTTCGGCCTGTTGACAGGTATGTACCCCTGGAGACAAGAAAATACCGGCATCGCTCCGGGTAACTCCGAACTGATCATCGACACAGCCTGCGTTACAATGGCCGATATGTTCAAAGAAGAAGGCTATTGCACAGGAGCCGTTGGCAAATGGCACCTGGGATTGGGGCCTAAGGGCGGAACGGACTTCAACCATGAAATCAAGCCGAATACGCAAGACATCGGTTTCGACTACGAATTTATAATTCCTGCTACTGTGGACCGCGTACCCTGTGTTTTCGTAGAAAACGCCCATGTTGTAGGACTCGATCCCAAAGATCCTATCACCGTCAATTATAATCACAAAGTAGGCGACTGGCCCACCGGGCTTGAAAATCCAGAATCAGTAAAAATGAAGCCCAGTCAGGGACACAATAATACCATTATTAACGGTATTCCCCGCATTGGCTGGATGACCGGCGGCAAATCGGCCCTCTGGGTAGATGACATTGCAGACATTATTACCGGCAAAGCTAAAGATTTCATCATTTCACATAAGAATGAACCTTTCTTCCTGTATATGGGCACACAAGACGTACATGTTCCCCGCGTTCCTCACCCACGCTTTGCAGGGAAAAGCGGTTTAGGACCGCGCGGTGACGTCATTCTGCAATTGGACTGGACCGTTGGCGAAATTATGCGTACCCTCGACAGCTTGAACATTGCCGACAATACAATCTTCGTATTTTGCAGCGACAACGGGCCTGTCATTGACGACGGTTATCAGGACCAAGCTCTCGAATTGCTGAACGGACACACGCCCATGAAACATTATCGTGGCGGCAAGTACAGCTCGTTCGATGCCGGCACCCGTATTCCATTCATTGTCCGCTGGCCCAATGGGATCAAACCGGGCAAACAACAGGCCCTATTCTCCATGATTGATGTATATGCTTCATTCGCAGCCCTGCTGGATCATCAGCTTCCCACAGGTGTCGCCCCCGACAGCCGCGACCAGCTTGATAGCTTCCTCGGTACGGATACCGCCGGGTGCAACTACATAGTGCAACAGAACCTGAACAATACCCTATCCATCATCCAGAATAACTGGAAGTATATCGAGCCAAGCAACAAACCGGCCTTGGAATACTGGACAAAAATAGAAATGGGAAACAATCCCGAACCCCAACTTTATAACCTGTCCATTGATCCTTCCGAGAAAAACAACGTGGCTAAGGACCATCCGGATAAAGTAAAAACACTCTCCACCCTATTGGAAGAAGTGAAAAGCGCAAAGAACCAACAATATCGACAGACACAAAACTTCTAACCTAATCTCTATGTCGATAATCAATTAAAAGACTTTAATTGATTACACTTGAATGAGAGAGAAGGATCGTGAGATTCTTCTCTCTTTTTAGAATATCGCTCTCTTCATAAAAGATACGGAATAAAAACGTATCTTTGCAGCCATGAACAATAATTTATTACCTATACATTTCGCTCCGCTCCAAGGCTATACAGACGCGGTATATAGGCTGGCACACGCCCGTATATTCGGTGGCATCGACACTTACTATTCCCCTTTTGTACGTGTGGAACATGGTGAGATCCGTCGTAAAGACGCACGCGATATAAGTTCGAAGAATAACCGGGAAGGAATACACCTGATTCCCCAGCTGATTGCATCACAGCCCGACAAGCTGGAACAGATAATCACTCTTTTCATCGAGAACAATTATCAGGAAGCAGATATCAACTTGGGATGCCCTTTCCCAATGTTGGCCAAACGTCACAATGGCGCCGGAATGTTGCCGTATCCGGACGAGGTAAAAGATCTGCTGACCGCCGCAATAGAAAAATACCCTCAAATCCATTTCTCCGTCAAACTCCGGCTGGGTTGGGAAAATGCAGAAGAATGCCTCGCACTGCTGCCATTGTTCAATGCCCTTCCTTTGACACATATCATCCTACATCCGCGTTTAGGGAAGCAACAATACAAGGGAGAGGTGGATTTAAGTGGATTTGAGGCTTTTTATAACGGGTGCGAAAAGCCTTTATTATACAATGGAGACCTGCATACAGTGGAAGATATACAAACGATTACAGAACACTTTCCAAAATTGGCAGGAGTAGTCATAGGACGTGGCCTGCTCGCCAATCCTGCCCTGGCATGGGAATACCGACAAGGGAAAAAGCTCTCTCCCGATGAGATAATTGAGAAAGTAGGACAGTTGCATGCAGAAGTTTACAGCACCTATGAAGAGTTACTGCAAGGCGGAGAAACACAGTTGCTAATGAAAATGAAAAGTTTTTGGGAGAACCTGATGCCCGACGGAAACCGTAAAGCAAAAAAAGCCATACACAAAACCAGTAAATTAGCCAATTACCGGATAGCAGTAAATAATTTACTTTCTTCATATAAATGAAACGGGAACTACAATCCTAAAAGCACCGGTTTTCTCACATGAAAATGAAAAACAATCTATGAATAACCTTCTATCCACAGATTGTTTTTTTATTATACTGTAATTATAGGCCAAACCTCCTCCCAGAGCCCCTATAACACTACTATCATGTACAAAATTAGACTATTTCCGAACGATTACCTTATATATCTGCCCTATCATATTAATATTTTTGCACTGTGATTTTGTACTCACAGAAATGGAATTATAACCTTATTAATCAATTAAACCAATATTTATGAAAAAGAAGCTGATCTTTTTGAGGGCATTAAGTACAGTATTGCTTTTTGTCTTTTTCGTAACACAAACCAATGCACAGGCATTGACCGTTACAGGTACTGTAAATGATAACTTCGGTCCTGTCATCGGCGCATCTGTCTTTGTAAAAGGAACCAACAACGGTTGTATAACCGACCTTGATGGCAACTTCACCCTATCCAATGTACCTTCCAAAGCGGTATTGGTAGTTTCATTTATCGGCTATCAGACACAGGAAATCCCCGTAAACAACCAAAAGAAATTCACTGTCAATTTAACAGAAGACGCCCAACAACTGCAAGAAGTCGTTGTCGTTGCTGTGGGATATGGCGATGTCCGCCGCAAGGACCTGACAGGTTCCATCGCCAAAGCAGACATCAAAGAATTGACTAAAACCCCTGTCAACAACGTCGCCGAATCCTTAGGCGGACGTATTGCCGGTGTACAGGTTTCATCGACAGACGGCGGTCTGGGGGATAACTTCAATATTGTTATCCGCGGTGCCGGTTCATTGACCCAAAGTACGGCTCCTTTATACGTCATTGACGGTTTTCCACAGGAAACATCCAACATGGGCTCTTTGAACCCCAACGACATTGAATCGATTGATGTTTTAAAGGACGCTTCAGCTACTGCCATTTACGGTTCGCGCGGTGCCAATGGTGTGGTCATCATCACAACGAAGAAGGGAAAAGCAGGCAAACCGACTATCTCCTACAATGGAAGTTTCACAGTAGGTTTGGTAAACAATACCCCCGAAATGATGAATGGATATGAATTCGTCAAGCTCCAACAAGAAATCATGGGTACAGAAGATTTCACCAACATGTATCTGAAAGACGGGCTTACATTGGAAGATTACCGTAATTTCAAATCCTACGATTGGCAGAAAGAAATCTATCGTACCGCTTTAAGCCACAACCACCACGTACTCCTGAATGGCAATGCTGGAGATTTGAAATATTCCACATCAGTCTCTTACAACAACCAGCAGGGTGTTATTATCAATTCAGACCTGAGCAGATACCAGGCACGTGTCAATTTGAGCCAACAATTCAATAAAAGATTGAAGGTAGACGCTAACGCAAACTTTGCCAGCACAGTGCAAAACGGTCCCAATCCCTCTACCAATACTTCATCCATGTCTACAGCCTTCATGTACAGTGTATGGGCATATCGTCCCGTATCACCCTCAGGAGCCGATTTAATGGAGGAGATCTATGACACAGACATTGATATGGCGGAGGATTATCGTTTTAATCCCGTATTATCAGCAAAAAATGAATACCGGAAAAATACCACTAATACATTGCAGGCAAACCTCAGTGCAGAGTATGAAATCATTAAAAACTTAAAGTTCAAGGTTTCGGCAGGCTATTCAAGCCGCGACCTCAAGAAAGAAGAATTCAACGGTCCCAATACCCGTACGGGAAACTCCCATCCCTCCAATACGCAAAGTAAAGGCATCAATGCCAAATTGTACCAGTATGAATTCAGAAGCTATCTAAACGAGAACACCTTGACCTATCAGTTCAATAAGAACCGTCACAGCATGAACGCATTGGCAGGTTTGAGTTTACAAAAGAACAGTGACTACGCCCATTCTGTGGCAACCGAACACATCAGTAATGAATCTTTTGGAATGGCAGGCCTGGACAAAGGAACTAACCAAACAATCGAAAGCAATCAGGGAGAAAACAAGATGATGTCCTATTTTGGCCGTATCAATTACAACTTTGACTCAAGATACTACATCACTGCTTCCATGCGTGCTGACGGTTCTTCCAAATTCCCGAAAAACAACCGTTGGGGATATTTCCCTTCCGGATCCGTAGCATGGGCGTTTGGTCGTGAAGCCTTTATTTCGGAAAACGCCTCTTGGCTATCCAACGGAAAATTACGTATCAGCTACGGCCAGACCGGTAATAATCGTGTAGGCGACTTTGATTATATGGCTAAACTGATAACCAGCGATGATGTCTACAAATATCCATGGAACAGTTCCTTTACCCCTGGTTTCCATATTTCCAATAAGGCCAACTCACAACTCAAATGGGAAACAACCGAACAGTTCGACTTCGGTTTGGATTTAGGCTTCCTCAACGGACGCATCAATCTGACTGCCGATTATTATATAAAGACAACCAAAGACTTGCTCCTTCAGGCCGACGTTCCGGGAAGCTCCGGGTTCACAAGCGCGACACTCAACGTAGGAAAACTCGAAAATAAAGGTCTTGAAGTTACTTTAGAAACCATTAATATGAAGAACAAGAAATTCTCTTGGACTTCCAACTTCAATATAGCATTCAACTCCAATAAGATCACCGCACTGACAGAAGGCAAAGGCGAAATTACCAGCTATGTGAGTTGGGATAACAAATATAAAACCATGCCCGCATATGTCAGCCGTATAGGAGAATCGGCAGGCAAAATGTATGGTTTCATCTATGAAGGTACGTATAAAGAATCCGACTTCAATGTTACCACAGGAGCAAACGGAAAGACAGTATACACCCTTAAAGAAGGAATCCCGGCTTATGTGAAGGACTGCCAGCCTGGCGATCCTAAATACAAAGACATGCCGACCATAGATACCAATGGTGACGGCATTCCCGACACAGGCGACGGTGTTATTACAGATGACGACCGTACAACCATCGGTGACGGCCTTCCCAAATGTACAGGCGGTTTCACAAACAGTTTTACGTATAAGAATTGGGACCTCAGCATCTTTTTGCAATGGAGCTTAGGAAACGATATCTTGAATGCCAACCGTATGGTTTTCGAGAACCCTGCCAAAAAGAAGAACACCAACATGTTTGCATCTTATGCCGGACGTTGGACTCCTGAAAACTCCGGCAGCGACATGCCGCGTGCAAACGCCCTCGGTTCCAATGAATACAGTTCCCTTTATGTGGAAGACGGTTCATTCCTAAAACTGAAAACAATCTCCTTAGGCTATAATTTCTCCGCAGCCATGTTGAAGAAAGCACATATCAGTTCTGCCAGAGTATTCGTTTCTGCAGAAAACATTGCGACTATTACAGGATATTCAGGTTCCGACCCGGAAGTTTCTACACGTAACTCCGTTTTGACCCCGGGCTTTGACTGGTCGGCATACCCTCGTTCATTCAACGCTTCTATCGGAGTAAACCTTACTTTCTAATTACAAACGTATAAAACAAAAGCAATTATGGAAAAATTCTATAATATCCTCAGAAAAGCCCTTGTCATCATTGGAGTATTCTCCATGACTTCATGCGACTTCCTCGAAACCGAACCTTTCGACTTTGTTTCTCCCACTACATTCTACAGAAACGAGTCTGAATGTACAATGGCACTTGCTGCCGTATACTATCCAATGGCCACCAATATCCTTTATGGAAATTTCTATTCAACAGAAATGACGAATATTGATGACCTAAGCTACTACACCCGTAACTCCAATTTTTCCGGAAAACTATGGGCAAATGACTATACCAGCAGCACCAAAGAGATCTGGGATATCTGGGCGCAATTATATACCGGAATTAAAAATGCCAACGGCCTGCTTGAAAATATCGATAAAGCAGAGATGGATGAACCTATAAAAAACAGGATTAAAGGTGAAGCAAAATTCCTCCGAGCCTATTATCATTTCCTGCTGGTACAAGCTTTCTATGAAGTTCCTATCCGCAAGCAGTCTTTAGACGACATTAATGCTGCCAGCATACCGGCCACCCCCCACGCTGAAGCCTTAGACTGGATTATTGAGGAAATGGAAGACTGCCTTTCTTTAGTTGACAATAAAGAATATGATAAAAGTCCTTCTCACGTAAAAGAGAACACCGTATATGGTATTCTGGCACGTGTGTGCTTATGGCGGGCAGGAGCACCGTCCAATGGCGGAGAGGCTTTCTACAAAAAAGCAGCCCAATATGCCAACGAAGTCTATAAATCCCAAAAACATGATTTGAATCCCGATGTATATGCCATGTGGAAATGTATGGCTACGGATAAGTATGACACCCAGTATAACGAATCCATCTGGGAAGTGGAATTTATAGGAACCCGTCTGGACAATAACTATACAGAAAGCCGTATTGGCAATACCATCGGTAACGCGCAAAGAAACGGTGAAGCGTCAGGTAAAGGTTATACCTACGCTTTCTACGCAGGCACACTGGTACTTTGGGACTTATTCGAGAAAAATAGCACAGATAAACGTCGTGACCTTTCCATGGCACCTTATTACCTGAATGCAAAAGATGCGCAAGTGAAATGGAAAAAACATGAAATTACCATGCGCCGTTGCGGAAAGTTCCGCCGCGAATGGGAAACAGCCGAAGCCAAAAATAAAAACTGGACTCCCGAAAACTATCCGATTCTACGCTATGCTGACGTCTTGCTGATGCTGGCAGAGGCTGAGAACGAAGTAAACAAACAACCCACAGATTTGGCTTATACAGCCCTCAATCTGGTGCGCAAACGTGCAGGCATCCCCGAAGTGAAAAACCTCTCTTATGATCAGTTCCAACAGGAGGTGCGCGATGAACGTGCACGCGAACTCTGTTTTGAGTCTATCCGCAAGTTCGATTTGGTGCGCTGGGGCATATACACTGACAGAATGCAGAACGTATTAGGAGCAGCAGCGGCCGACAAACGCTGGAACTCACAGTCTCAAAGTGATGTCAAAGCAGATAAGACCGGTGGTAAATACAACTTTGCCGGTACTGTTGCGGCCAAAACAGAAGAAAAACATCAGTTCTATCCTATCCCCAATAAGGAACTGTCTGTAAACACCAAACTGGAACAAAACAAATGGTGGAAATAAAGCCGCAAGACTTCTAACCTTACCGTCTCTTATCAATAGTAAAATAGACCTTAATCAATTTTATTTCAAAGAGGAGAGTAACCCGCAAGGTTCCTCTCCTCTTTTTCTGTCCGAATGAATGATTTATCTACCTGTTTTGTACAATCTGCACACATAATAAGAGCAATATTCCGTAGTTTTGCAATATATAAATTAATCACCTTAAATTATTTTGATAGCTATGACGCAGAAAAACGTTCTACTATTTCTAATCTTACTCTACTTCAGTTCGCCTGCTGTTGCACAACTTACAGGCTTTGAAAAAGAAGTTCCCCAAAACTTCAAGAGTTCCAATGGACAAGAGTTAGCTTTATCTTCATTATACTATAAGGAGGGTAATAAAAGCCTGGAATGGAACTTCTCCCCAAACAGTATATTAAACATTCCGTCCGAATCTGTCTTTACCTTGAATGACGACAATGGAATTACTTTATGGATTTACAATGAAGAGCCTCAGCAAGACACCTTGCGTTTTGAGTTTTATTCTCCTACGGGACACGTTTCCTACCATTTTGGCTTCCGGCTGTATTCTGCCGGATGGCGTGCCTGCTGGATAAGCTTCAAATACATGCAGGGAGATAAAAAAGAAAAAGAAATAGCCGGATATCGCATCGTTGCTCCCAACCGCACAGGACGTATCTTTTTAGACCGTCTGACCTTCCCGGTACAGAAAATTAATGACCGCACTACTCCGGATTTACAAATGCCGACCAACAACTCGCTTACTTATCGCGATCTATGGCATTGGTGTCGTGTCTGGCAGTGGGAACAATACCGATACGACCTACCTTTGAGCAAAGCACTGACCACAACCGAAAAACAAGAGCTGGCTACCATAGAAGCGCGACTTACCGAGGCGCTTGACATTAAAAAAGCGCCTCGAAAAGATGTGTCAAAAGCCTATAATACATTCAAAACAGCTGCTATCCGCCCATCCGGAAATGGTTTCACCGGCGCTCCTATTGTCGCCCCCGATGAGCTAAACCGCCAAAAAGGAGAAATCTCCTTAAATGATCTGGAAGATATGCTATCAGGATTTGCATACGACGCCTGCTACAATCACTCCGCCCAATCCATGAAGAATTACTTCCTTGTCTGGGATTATGCCATCAATCAAGGTTTTGCCTTTGGCAGCGGCATGGGGACCAACCATCACTATGGTTATCAGATCAGGAAAATATATACCACAGCATGGCTGATGCGTGATGCCATTTGGAAAGCTCCCAATAGGGACAACATTCTTTCTGCACTCATTTTCTGGTCTGCACTGCAAGAAACAAGAATACCTTATCAATATGGTCGGGACGAGCTTTTAGACAGCTGGCATACTTTGCTAATGCCCAAAACCATATCTGCTCTTATGTTTGTGGACGAAAGAGAAAGGGCACGCGCCCTAACAGGACTTTCAAGATGGTTGAGCGGCTCTTTGCAATACAGCCCGGGCACAATAGGAGGAATCAAAGTGGACGGAACAACTTTCCATCATGGAGGATTCTACCCGGCCTATACTACCGGAGTGCTTGCCATGGTGGGACAGTTCATCGCACTCACCAGCCACACCCAATACGTTCCTACTCAGGAAGCACGCCAAGTCTTAAAATCCGCTTTTATATCTATGCGCAACTACTCCAACAGTCGCGAATGGGGCATCGGCATCAGTGGAAGACACCCTTTCGGAGGTGGCATGAAAGATGATGACGTAAAAGCATTTGCCTACCTTGCCCTTTCCGGCGATTTATCGGGAGAAGGCAATACATTCGACCACCATTTGGCAGCCGACTATCTGAGACTTTGCGACAAGGATACTCCGGAAGCAGAATATTTTAAAAAGAAAGGTATTACCCCTGCAAAAGCTCCACAAGGCTTTTTTGTATACAATTACGGTTCGACAGGAATCTTCCGTCGTAACGACTGGATGGTGACCTTAAAAGGATATAGTACCGACGTATGGGGAGCCGAGATCTATAAAAAAGACAACCGGTACGGACGTTACCAAAGTTATGGTTCCGTCCAAATCATGGGATATCCCTCGCGCATAGCCAGCGGCTATGATGAAAACGGGTGGGATTGGAATCGTCTGCCTGGAACAACCACCATACATTTACCATTCGAACTATTGGACAGCCCGCTACCCGGAACACTCCAAAGAAAACTTCTCCGGCAGCAGTGCATTGGAAGGGAAAAACGGTATGTTCGCCATGAAGTTAATGGAACGCAACCTGAAAAACTTTACTCCGGATTTCGTAGCCCGCAAATCAGTCTTTTGCTTTGATAACCGTATGATATGCCTAGGCACAGGTATCAGTAACAGCAATGCATCTTTTCCAACCGAAACAACTCTTTTTCAAAGTACATTCCAAAAAGGGAAAACCGACATTCATGTGGACGGAAAGCTGAGAAACGAGGCCTTTCACCAGACATTAGATGACAAAAAACGCCATTATATTCAGGACGGATATAATAATTATTATTTTATCAACGGCAACGACGTGCAGATACAAATTGCTCACCAAGTATCGCGACACGAAAAAAACCGCACTGAAACACAGGGAACCTTTGCCTCTGCCTATATCAATCATGGAGTATCACCGCAAAATGCCCAATACGAATACATGGTACTGGTACAGCCCACACCTGAAGAGTTGAAAGCAGTCCGTCGGAAAGCACCCTACCGGATCCTCCATAAAGATGATACTGCCCACGTGGTCGCCGACAATCAAACCGGTATTACCGCCTATGCAGCTTTTGAGGCTTACTCTCCTGCAAAAGATGAGATATTCCTCTCCATCCCGGCAGAAACAATGGTAATGCAAAAGCAGGCAGGCTCCAAACTTTTACTCAGTGTATGCGATCCGAACTTGAATATATCCGAGAAAACCTACACGACCAAAGAGCCCAGCCGTCCGATTGAAAAGAAATTAATTCTTAAAGGGAAATGGAGAAGTACAGCTCCCAATAACAAAATAACCGTACATTCCAATCAGACAGAAACCGTTCTCATTGTAACTTGCCAACATGGGCAACCCGTAGAATTCACATTATCACGCGAATAAATCTTTAATGGATGAAATTACATACCCGGAATCAGGTGCACCTCAGGACGTATCTGGACTACATGATGTAATTTCATCCATTCACTCAGATAAGCACGATGCTGTGCAAGTATCTCCTGATACTTCTTCTCTATGGCCAAATTCCGCATCTCGCCACGATCCTTTTCCATGTCATAAAGCTGTTCACGATAAAGCCCCTTATCATATAATACATACTTATAATGCGGGGTACGCAAAGCCCAGCCACGTGTAACACCTTTGTCAAATGTCGTTTCAGTAACGACATAAGGCTGGTGCATCTGTTCCGGATCCGCATTTTCCACCAAAGCCTTAAAAGAAACGCCATGCAAGTCTCCGGGAAGGGGAATACCTGCCCAGTCACATACGGAAGCGAAAAAATCAACACCTGCATTAATGAGCTGAGGCATTTCCTTACCGGCATTCTTCTTTCCGGGAAGGGTTACTATCAGAGGAACATTCACAACTTCTTCGTATAGGGCCGATTTCTGATTCCAATGGTGCGCTCCTACTCCGTCACCATGGTCGCTCGTAAAGATAACAACTGTATTCCTCCATAAATTCCGCCTGTCAATGGCATCGACAATCTTACCGATTTCGGCATCCACCTTCTCTACTAACCGAAAATAAAGACTACGGTAACGACGCCAGTCATCAGGTGAATAATGGCGGGTGGGATAAGCCGAGTAATTCAAAGCCTGCTCATAGTCTATCACATCGGCATCATAAGGATTACGGGCAAAGTTGGAAGGCAGTCCGGGCCACTCATCTTGAGAGAGTTCGGGCAGATTGCCAAACGGCAGATTCTGGCTACGGGCATATTCGCATATATTGTGAGGATTGTCAAAGCCCACCACAAGAAAGAAAGGTTTGGAATGTTTCCGGTCAAGGAAAGCAACAGAAGCCTCCGCCAGTCCGTTGTCATTATGCGGATAAATGGCAGAAAACCCAAATTCCTTATCAGGCATGGACGGCGTATGCACATGCCACTTCCCGGCGTAGGCACATTCATAGCCAGCATTTTGCACCAACCAGCCCAAACTAGCAGTGCGCAACGAATCGGCCATAGGCACATTATTGCGTGCAAGGCCAACCTCGTGGGAGGTATATCCCGTAAACATGGACGCCCTGGAAGGTCCGCTCAAAGGAGCAGAACAATAGGCATTCCTAAACAAGACACCCGACTGTGCCAGACGGTCCATATTGGGTGTATGCAAATCCGCATTCCCCATGCAACTCATGGCAGAAGCAGTCTGCTGGTCGGTTACGATATAAATGATATTCGGCAACTCCTTTGCCCCCGTCAATGAAGGGGCAAAAGCTGTTGCAAACAACATGATATTCTTTAATTCTATCATAGTAAAAATCTCCTATAAAAGTTTATTTACGTAATTCCACATCAAAACTAGCCGCATCCCTGCATGTAAAACGCAGTACGGTCTGTTTCTTATCTGCTGAAACAAGCTTGCAATAGGGAGTCTCCGCCACTTGCCACAAGCCTTTCAAAGTAACGGTTACGGGTATTTCCCCACTATCATTATCAATCCATGGCCGAGAATAGATACTCCGTTCAATCCGCTTGCCATCCTTGTCAAAAGCCTCATCGCTCGAACCGCGGTACAATGCCAGATCCGGCTGGGAAACGGTCAGCAACAGCTTGCCGTTATTTTCACGCACCATTACCAAACAGGAAGTGTCCGCCTTTTGCAACAAACCATCTGCCGGAAGCGACCGGGGAGTTTCAAACAATACGTAAGAAGTGATATTATCCGTCAGAGAATGGACAATATGGGCGTTACGATCCTGCTGGAGAACTCTATAAGCGGGGTTCTTTGCAAATGTTTTCAAGGAAGCCGCATCGGTATGAGGCAATACGGCATATTCATAAGAAGCACCTGCCGGAGCCTTTCCATGTTGCAGTGTCAAGGAGACCCAATCACCTGAGGTGGGCTTCGCACTCCGCTCGCCTACTGTGACTTGCGGGAAATTCCTTTCATATTTCGCATCCGCCATAGAGTGCTTGGAAAGGTAATACCCCACCCCGTTCGGATCAATATAAGTCTGTCCGCCGCCTTTGCAGGCATTCCAATATTGACGGGCTTCAGGAGTTACGGCTGCCAACTGAAAAACGGTTGTCTCCGTAGGAAATTCCGAATTCGTATTTTCAATGTCTGTGCCCAGACATACTATCATGTCGCCAAAGAAGTGAAAAGACTTGCGGGCCCGATGCGAACCGTTGTACTTGTCATGTTCATGCAGCTTCATGCCAAAGTTACCATTCAGACGCGCCTGTGACAACCCGCCGGCAAAAGCCTCGTCGGAATAAAGCATTTCCTCCATGCCGGAGAAGGTATCCACGTTCAGCACTTTGGCACGCAACTGTTCAAAAGGCAGATGAATACTGGTCACGCCCGGAATACGGTTCCAGTCAAAACCATTCTCCTGCCAACCGCTTGTAGTAAAAGTCACCATTTCACCGGGTTTTCCTGTCAGAATCTGCATACTGCCATGTGCCAAATAACGACCATAGAAATTGGCGGGCAGATAATGTTCGGCAGCCCACAAATAGCGGGAATGTCCACGTACTACCGCCATCCAATTATCCCGGCGCTGCACAGAAACACAGCCGTAACCCAATGCAAGATTACCTTGCGGATCGGGCTCAGGGCGGAAACCCTGCGCTTCAAGCAGCTCCTTCATCTTCAACTCCTGCCGGGCAGAAGCCTTCGGCAGATAATCAGGGGCATCCTTATCGGGCATTCCGGTATAAGCCGCTAAACGCAGGTAAGCGGCTGCCATATCGGCATCATATGCCTGCTTGCCATCCGGAGTGCCGGCAACAGCCATAGTGGCATATTGGATAGGAACCAACTCCCCCTTGCCATTGGGATGACGACCTGACATGGAAAGCGGCCACTGTTTCAGGTTGCAATAGAAACGCATGGTGAGCAACACGTTCTTTACTGTCTCATGCGCCAGTTCGGATAGTTTAAATTCCGTTCCGCTCAACAAATAAATCATGCTCGTAGCTCCGTCCAGACCTCCCACCGCATAGGCGGGATAATTATTGCGGTGATGGAAACAAGCGCCGTCCGTCTTGAAAGACCCCGCCAATCCCGGCGCCGGACGACAGCCGTAATCCAGCCAGCGTGAGAAAGAGCGCAGGTATTGCAGCTTCTCCGGGCTGTTCTCCATAATCAGGATACTGGCAATACGGCCTTGCAATTTAGTATTGAAAGTATCTATATCAATACCGTTTTCCGTAGGCTTGGGATACACCTCGTTGGTAATGGCATACCAGTTCAGTGTACG
>OHJB01000590.1_pt1 | contig 18193 bp, 13 predicted proteins | sample 1568431 | NCBI WGS metagenome assembly OHJB01 (sample SAMEA3879594, study PRJEB24766) | human gut metagenome | biome: human-associated habitat; feature: feces | place: USA | collected 1985/1987 | reverse complement strand
TGAATGTGGTACTGGTATCCTGGCGACCGATCGTATATGCAGGTGTATTGTCCAGTGGCGTCGGATATACGCTTCAGATCATTGCACAAAAAAATACAGACCCGACGGTAGCATCATTGTTGATGAGCCTGGAATCTGTATTTGCTGTACTGGCGGGATGGGTCATTTTAGGAGAAAGACTTTCCGTCAGAGAATTTGTGGGATGCGTACTGGTATTCTCAGCAGTGATTATTGCCCAGCTCCCGGAACGGAAAGCAGTCAGTTCCGGAAATCGGACAGTTTCAGAATAAACTGCAGGGTTGCAGAATATGCCCCTAACGCATGAATAGATTAACAACATGAAGGACTCCGTCTTCATCATTCGAGCGGGTGATGAAATCAGCGGAGTCTTTTATAATTGGCTGTGCATTTTCCATGGCGACACCGAGTCCGGCATATTCGATCATGGAAAGATCGTTAAAGCCGTCACCGCAGCAGATCATGGAATCAGCAGTCAGTCCGATACTGTTGAGAAGTTTTTGCAGAGAATGAGCCTTATCAATGTTCTGAGGCATGATCTCAAGGAAATACGGTTCGGAAAGATAAATATTGAGTAGTCCGTGGTATTTCTCTTTCAGCAGTTTCATCAGCTCCTGAAGGACATCTGCGGGTCCTGGGACAAGCAGCTTATTGATCGGGAAATCAATATAGGAGACAAAGTCATCCGGCTGGTAAATCTCCATACGGTTGATTCCCGATTCAATCCGGGTATACTGGTTCGGAGCGATCGCAGAGATAATCGTTGTATCAGTATAAGTGATCAGATCAACCCCCTGTTCTGCATAAGAGCGGACGATATCACAAATCGGTCGGATCATCTCAGGTGGAATCTGCTTATTATAAATGATCTTCCCATCTGAACAGCGTGTCACTCTTGCACCGTTAAAGGAAAGCATATAGCCTCCGAAATCCTGAAGACGCAGTTGCTTTGCCAGTGGAGCAACCCCGTTGATGGGGCGGCCGCTGGCAAGAACAACTGTCTTTCCGTTCTTTTGAATGTCGATGAGAGCCTGACGGGTCGGTTCGGTGATCTCCTTTTTTGAATTTGTAAGTGTGCCGTCCAAATCCAGCACGATAACCTGATATTGCATAATTCTCCTATTTATGTGCTTCATTCAGAAGCTCAGTTTTTGTATCATATAATTTCTGAGAAAGATCCACATATACTTTATGAGGATTGAACAAACGCTTTGTCTCATCCCAGAGAGTTGCTTTTTCTTCTTTACAGAAAGCTGCGATCTCTTTGACGGAAGGGGACTCATACTTACATTCTCCGTGAATAAAAATTGGCTGTAAAAGTTCTTTCATAGTATAGGTTCCGCCTTTGAGAAGTGTCTTTTTCCAGGTTGCATTCGGATCGAAAAGAAGAAGGTCTTCTTCAGGATCATAAACCTCATCAGCGAAACAAATAAGGTCTGCACGAAGCATATGAGTTTCTTTATCATAAATTCTGTAGATCGTCTTATTTCCCGGGTTTGTGATCTTCTCCGTATTTTCGGAGATCTTGATCTTCGGGATAAACTGTCCTTCTGCATTCTGGATCGCTGCCAGCTTGTATACACCGCCAAAGGACGGGCAGTCTTTTGAAGTGATCAGATTCGTTCCGACCCCCCAGGAAGTAATGGCAGCACCCTGCATTTTCAGATCGTGGATGAGGTATTCATCGAGGTCATTGGATGCAGCAATAACGGCATCCGGGAAACCGGCATCATCCAGCATCTTTCTTGCCTTTTTGGAAAGGTAGGCAAGGTCACCGGAGTCAAGGCGGATTCCATAGCTCTTCGGTTTGATACCTGCCTCACGAAGCTCTTTAAATACACGGATCGCATTCGGAACACCGGATTTTAAAGTATCATAAGTGTCTACCAGCAGGGTACATGCATCCGGATACAGTCTTGCGTATTCTTTAAATGCAGTGTATTCATCCTTAAATGTCATGATCCAACTGTGGGCATGTGTTCCCATAACAGGCACATCAAACATCTCTCCTGCGAGTACATTGGATGTACCTACGCATCCACCGATGACGGCAGCTCTTGCACCGTAAAGTCCGGCATCCGGTCCCTGTGCCCGGCGGAGACCAAATTCCATGATCCCATCTCCCTGTGCGGCGTATACAACACGGGATGCCTTGGTAGCGATCAGACACTGATGGTTGATGATGGTCAGGATCGCAGTTTCTACAAGCTGTGCCTCCATGATCGGGGCAACCACTTTGATGAGCGGCTCTCGTGGGAAAATCACACTTCCTTCCGGAATCGCATAAATATCCCCGCTGAAATGGAATCCGCTCAGGTAATGAAGAAAGTCTTCACTGAAAAGCCCCAGCCCTCTCAGATAGTCCACATCTTCATATGAAAAATTCAGATTCTTGATATAATCGATGACCTGATCAACGCCGGCCATAATGGAGTACCCACCTTTATTTGGGTTCTCACGGAAAAATACGTCGAAGATTACGGTCTGGTTTTCCTGAGTTTCAAAATAGCCCTGCATCATAGTAAGTTCGTACAGGTCTGTCAGTAAAGTAAGGTTCTGTGCACTCATAAATTTCCCTCTTTTCTGTAGCATTGAATCAATTATACATAATTAATGCGTGTAAATCAATAAAGAATCCATTGACAAGGGACTGTCAAATAGCTTAATCTATATGGAAGATTAGGATGAAATCCGATTGAATGACAGGAAGATCAGTGAAGTGAGTGCTGCAGGGGCAGCAGATTGGAGTAGAGAATGAGATTAGGAGTAAAGCAGGTACTGACGGTTGTAAAGATCGTAGATTTTGGAGTGTATCTGGGCAGCGATGAAGAGAGAGTGCTTCTGCCAAAGAAGCAGGTTCCGGAAGGAATCGAGGTCGGGGATCCGATAGAAGTCTTTCTTTATAAAGATTCATCAGACCGCATGATTGCGACGACGAATGAGCCGAAGCTGACACTTGGGGAGCTGGCAGTGCTGACGGTAGCAGATGTTGGCAGAATGGGGGCATTTCTTGACTGGGGATTGGAGAAAGATTTGTTCCTTCCATTTAAAGAGCAGACAGAGAAAGTGGAAAAAGGGGATCAATGTCTTGTGAGTCTTTATATTGACAAGAGCGAGAGACTTTGTGCCACAATGAAGATCTATCACCTTCTGCGGACGGATTCTCCTTATAAAAAGGATGATACAGTCAGAGGTACGATTTACGAAGTGAACCGGGAGATCGGTGCTTTCGTGGCGGTAGATAATCTTTATTCTGCACTGATCCCGAAAAGAGAGATGTACGGAAGGATGTCTGCAGGACAGGAGATCGAAGCCCGTGTAGCAGCCGTAAAAGAGGATGGCAAGCTTGATTTAAGTGTACGTGGCAAGATCCCGCAGCAGATGGACGAAGATGCAGAACTGATCCTGGACTGTATTGAGACGTGTGGGGGCAGGCTGCCATTTACGGATAAGGCAGACCCGGAGCAGATCAAGATGGAGATGGGGATGAGCAAGGCGGCATTCAAGCGTGCGGTCGGAAGACTTTTGAAGCAGAGAAAGATTCAGATCAGGGAAGACGGGATTTACAGACTGTGATCTGAAATAAAAAGATCAGGCAGAGCCTATGGAGAGAGAATGTCAGGTGTCCGGTCAAAAAAAAGAAAAATACTACTTGAAATTAAGCTGGCAGAAGCGATAGATGGAACTTATTGATAACTGCAAAAGAAAGGACAATGAGGTGAAGGTATGAGTTTTGCACATTTACATGTCCATACGGAGTACAGTCTTCTGGATGGCTCGAACAAGATCAAAGAGTATGTTGCAAGAGTGAAAGAGCTTGGCATGAACAGTGCAGCGATCACAGACCATGGAGTGATGTTTGGTGTCATTGACTTTTACAAGGCTGCGAAGGCAGCAGGTATCAATGTGCCTATCATTCCGGGCATCAAGCCATTCAAGAAGTTGTCTCAACTCAGTATGGTGCCCAAGACATTCAAAGTAGACTTGCCGGAAGATTTGGTCAAGGAGGTTTTGAAATGCAAGAACGACAAGGAAGCCGAACAGGTTGGTATCGAATGGTGCGTCGCCCAATGCAAAGAGTTAATGGCACATGGAGTGCCAAGCATCCACTTCTACTCCATCGGAGCAGTGGACAGTATCAAAGAAGTGGCTAAAATCATTTATTGATATGTTTTTCAGAGACGTAATCGGACAAGAAGAAATCAAGCAACGACTCATTCAGGAAGTGAGTGAAGGGCGCATACCGCATGCCCAATTGATCTGTGGCCCCGAAGGAGTCGGTAAAATGCCGCTGGCTATCGCTTATGCCCGCTACATCAGTTGCACCAACCGGGGTGAGACGGATGCCTGCGGAGTATGTCCGTCGTGTGTGAAATTCAACAAACTGGTACATCCGGACGTACATTTCGTATTCCCCATCGTGAAAAGCGCCAAGGGGAAGAAAGAAGTTTGCGATGACTACATAGCCGACTGGCGGCATCTTGTACTAAGCAACCCCTATTTCTCACTGAATCATTGGCTGAATGAAATGGGAGCGGAAAACGGACAAGCGATTATCTACGCAAAGGAAAGCGATGAAATCACCCGTAAGCTCAGTTTGAAATCCAGCGAAGGCGGATACAAGGTAACCATTGTATGGCTGCCTGAAAAGCTGCACGAGGTCTGCGCCAATAAATTGCTGAAACTGCTGGAAGAGCCGCCTGAGAAGACCATCTTCCTGTTGGTTTCCGAAGCACCCGAAATGATATTGTCTACCATACTCAGCCGTACACAACGTTTCAACATCCGCAAAATAGATGAGGCAAGCATGGCAAACGCGCTGCAACAAAAGTACGGCGTGCAACCGGCGGACAGCCAGACCATAGCCCATCTGGCAAACGGAAACTTCATCAAAGCGTTGGAAACAATCCACCTGAATGAAGAGAATGAGTTGTTTTTCAATCTGTTCGTCAGCCTGATGCGCCTCTCCTATCAACGGAAAATACGGGAAATGAAGCAATGGAGCGAACAACTCGCGGCTATGGGGCGCGAACGCCAAAAGAATTTTCTGGAATACTGCCAGCGCATGATACGGGAAAATTTCATCTATAACCTGCATCGGAAGGAGATGAACTACATGACCCTGCCCGAACAGAACTTCGCTACCCGGTTTGCCCCGTTTGTCAACGAACGGAATGTTATGGGTATTATGGATGAACTCAGCGAAGCGCAAGTGCACATTGAGCAGAATGTGAATGCCCGTATGGTATTCTTTGATTTTTCACTGAAAATGATTGTTCTGTTAAAACAATAGAAGAATCCTTTTCAACTAACATATAACATAGTAAATCATCAAAATAACAGATAGAATGATGGAATTTAAACTACATAACGGAAGCGGCGGTCTCTGCTGCAAAAGCTGCGGCAGGCAAGACAAGCAACTGAACACTTACGACTGGCTTGCCGACATCCCCGGCAATGCAGAGGAATCGGACATGGTGGAAGTTCAGTTCAAAAATACCCGCAAGGGTTATTTCCGCAACAGCAACAAAATTCCTTTGGAAAAAGGCGATATAGTAGCCGTGGAAGCTACTCCCGGACATGATATAGGCGTAGTAACCCTTACCGGGCGGCTTGTACCGCTACAGATGCGTAAGGCAAATATCAAGTCGGAAGCGGATATCAAGCGCATCTACCGCAAAGCCAAACCGGTGGATATGGACAAGTATAACGAGGCGAAAGCGCGTGAACACAGCACGATGATACGTGCCCGCCAGATCGCTCTTGACCTCAACCTCAATATGAAAATCGGGGATGTGGAATATCAGGGAGACGGCAACAAAGCAATCTTCTACTACATTGCCGATGAACGCGTAGACTTCCGCCAACTGATTAAGGTGCTTGCCGACGCTTTCCATGTACGCATCGAAATGAAGCAGATCGGTGCACGTCAGGAAGCCGGCCGTATCGGCGGTATCGGACCTTGCGGCCGTGAGTTGTGTTGCGCTACCTGGATGACATCGTTTGTTTCCGTTTCGACCAGCGCCGCCCGCTACCAGGATATTTCACTGAACCCGCAAAAGCTTGCCGGACAATGCGCCAAACTGAAATGCTGCCTCAACTACGAAGTGGACTGTTACGTAGAAGCACAAAAACGCCTGCCTTCCAAAGAAATCGAATTGGAAACCAAAGACGGCGTATTCTATTTCTTCAAAGCCGACATTCTCAGCAACCAGATAACTTACTCCACAGACAAGAGTATCCCTGCCAATCTGGTTACTATCAGCGGAAGACGCGCCTTTGAAGTTATCGGCCTGAATAAAAGGGGCATCAAACCGGAGAGCCTGCTGGAAGAGATACATCGCACCGAACCCAAGAAACCGGTAGACCTGCTGGAGCAGGAAAGCCTGACCCGCTTCGACCGTAACCGCAAGAACAAGAACGGCGGAGACGGCAACAATGGAAACGGTAATGGAAATAACGGCGGCAACCGGAATAAAAAGAAGAAAAAGACTCCCAATAACCGACCGCAAGGCGGAGAACAGTCTGCCGCTCCGCAACAACAAGAGCAGCCCAGACAGCAGGGAGACGAAAAACGGCCGCAAGGAAATGAAAGACGTTCACCACGGAATAGCAACAACCGTAAACGTCCTCACAACAACAAGCCCAAACCTCAGGGAGATAAACCTGCTCAAAATGACAAGCCTGCTCAAGAATAAGACAAAGACTCTGAGATATATCATACTGCTGTTTATCGTAAGCGCATTAGGCGCTTGCGATAAACAGACTGTATATCATGCATTCCAATCCATTCCGCAAGAGGGTTGGAAACGACAGGACACACTCCTTTTCAATGTCGCTGTGCCCGATTCGCAAACTTACTACAAACTGATAGTAGAAATTAGAAACCGCAGCACTTACCCTTACCAAAACATCAACTTATCCGTCTGCTATGACAGTCCGGAATTGAAAAAGCTACAGACAGATACACTGACAGCCGTCTTAGCCGATAAAGAAGGCATATGGAAAGGAGATGGCTGGGGCGGTTTATATCAGTCTGCATTTCCCGCAGGAAACATCAAGATAGGGAAATCCGGTGACTACCTTTTCAAAGTAGCTTATACATTACCCGACAGCCTCCTGCCCGGCATCAATGATGTGGGAATCAAATTACAACGATAATATTATACCAACCTTCTATTTCTCCCCGCATCAATACGCAGGAATATAAACAGCAGTATCGTAAAGCCCCATAACGAAGACCCCCCATAGCTGAAGAAAGGCAACGGAATACCGATAACAGGCGTCAATCCGAGTACCATCCCGATGTTTATGAAAAGATGAAACAGGAAAATACTCAGCACCGAATACCCGTATACTCTGCCAAATGCGGACTGCTGCCGCTCTGCCAACGCTATCAGACGAAGTATCAAAGTCAGGAACAAGAGTAATACAGCCGTCGAACCGATAAAGCCTTCTTCTTCGCCTACGGTACAGAATATGAAATCCGTGTCCTGTTCGGGAACATATTTAAGTTTGGTCTGTGTACCGTTCAAAAAGCCTTTCCCGGTCAATCCGCCCGAACCGATAGCAATCTTCGATTGATTTACGTTATATCCCGCTCCTGCCAAGTCCTCTTCCATGCCCAACAGAACCTTAATGCGAATCTGCTGGTGAGGTTCCAATACTTTATTGAAAAAATAGTCACTGGAGTAGAGAAAACCTATCGAACCTATGGCAAACAAACCAATAAGAAAATAACTCCAATGGCGTTCACTCAAAGCAAGGAAGAATAAATAACATGTTACAACCACACACAATCCCCATTGCACCCATACCAGATTAAAAGGGGTTATATATTCCGAAACCAGATAAGCAACAAGCAATACGATAAAAGAACCGACGATGATATTCCGAACCGGCTCCCATTTCTTCTTATATACCCATACCATTCCACCGGCAAAGAGCAAAATCATCGACAGTACCACAAACTCTCCGATAGGTGTTGGAGTATCTGCAATAAAGACTTGATCAAAACGGATACCCACCACAAAATATACCACAGCGCAAATACCGGAGAAAAGCACTACTCCGGGCATACCTTCACGATAAAGCATCAGGAAGAAAGCCATATAAACCAATGCAGACCCCGTTTCCCGCTGAAGAATAATCAGCGTCATCGGCAGAAGAATAAGGAAAGCCAGCATCAACGCGCTCTTCCAGCTTTTTATAGTGAACGAATAGGCGCTCATATACTTGGCCAACGCCAATGCCGTGGCAAACTTGGCAAATTCAGCCGGTTGTAGACTGACAGGCCCCAAAATCAGCCAGGACCGTGAGCCTTTGGTATCAGGAGCAATAAAAATGGTGACAACCAACAAGAGAATGAGTCCTATATATATAATGTAAGAGAACATATCATAAAGCGTGTCTTCCAGCATCAGCAGAATAAATCCCAACCCGAATGAGCAGACAATCCACATGAACTGCTTGCCGGCACGGGTAGAGAAATCAAGAAAATCACGGTCACCATAGTCGTAACTTGCCCCGCAAATACTGAACCAGCCGAATACAATCAACATCAGGTAGATTATAATCGTCACCCAATCCAATGATTTCCATATACTGTCTCTTCTTACCATTTATACTGCTACTGTTTGACTGTTTATTACCTTTCTTCGTCTCCGTACAGAATTACGCGGTTGCTGAATTCCTCCGCACGTATCTCATTCTCCGGCGATAACTTGCCATGCAAGTACTGATCCATCATCATCGCACCGATAGGGACGCCGTAGGTTGCACCAAAACCGCCATTTTCCACATACACCGCAATAGCAATCTTAGGATCATTCATCGGAGCGAATCCCATGAACACCGAATGGTCTTTACCGCGATTTTGTGCCGTACCGGTTTTGCCGCATGCCTCTACACCCGGCAGGATTGTGCCGACCATACGGCAGGTTGCACTACCCGTACTACCTGTAACAGCGGCACGCATCCCCTCCACAACTTCATCGTAATATTCCCGGTCGATTGACGTGACACGGGGGGTACGGTAGATACTGTCCAGTTCATTATCCTGTATCTCCTTTACAACATGCGGAGTAATGAAATGCCCCCGGTTGGCAATGGTTGCACCCAAATTGGCTATCTGCAACGGGGTCGCAAGAATTTCTCCCTGCCCGATAGCGATACTGATTACCGTAAGTCCGTTCCAAGAGCCCCGATATGCTTTATCATAAAACTTGGCGTTAGGAATCAAGCCGCGCTGCTCTCCGGGAAGGTCGGTACCAAGGCGATAGCCGAATCCCTGCGACACCATATGGTCTTTCCATACGGTAATGGCATTTTGCGGAGAACCGTACTTCTTGTCGCTGAACATACGGAACAGCCCCCAACAAAAATAAGAGTTGCACGAAGTGGCTATTGCCGGAACCAAAGGCAAAGGAGAACCGTGCCCGTGACAGCCTACATGCAAACTTCCATAATTGAAACCGTGTGCACAAGGGAAAGTAGGATAATCTTCATGGATTATTCCTTCCTGCAAAAATGTCAATGCCTGCGCAGTCTTGAAAGTAGAGCCCGGCGGATACGCACCCATGATTGCGCGGTTCAGGAGAGGTTTCCGCTTGTCTCTTTGCAACATCCGGTGATTCTTTCCACGCTGGCGTCCAATCATCAAGTGAGGATCGAAAGTAGGAGAAGAAACCATACAGAGTATCTCTCCCGTAGCCGGTTCAATGGCTACGATAGCTCCGATTTTATGCTGCAACAAACGCTCACCTAACCTCTGCAACTCAATATCGATACCTAAAGTCAGGTTCTTACCGGGCACAGAGGGACGGTCGAGCTTCCCATCCATATAATGCCCCTGAATACGTCCATGCGCATCACGAAGCAGAATCTCCACCCCTTTTTCGCCACGAAGATACTTTTCATAAGATTTCTCGATACCTTGCTTGCCTATGTAATCTCCGCGGATATAATAATTATCCGCCTCAATATCTTTCTTTGACACTTCACCTATATCCCCCAACGCATGTCCGGCAGCATCGTAAGTATATTGCCGGATAGTACGCCGCTGGATGTAGAAACCGGGAAACTTGAATAGTTTCTCCTGAAACACACCGCACTCTTCTGCCGAGAGTTGCGTCATAAACACCTGATGCGTATATTTGGAATAACCGGGATTCATCCAACGGTTCTTTACATCCTTCATCCGCTTCTGGAACTGCTCGAACGTGATGTTCAACGCACGGCATAAATCCAACGTATCGAGCTGCGTCACTTCACGAGGCACAAACGTGATATCGTATGCCGGCTGGTTAAAAACCAGCAGTTTACCGTTACGGTCATAGATAGCTCCACGCGAAGGATATTGAATCTTATTCAAAAAGGCATTGCTGTCCGCATTCTTCTTGTAATCATCCGTCATGATTTGCAAGTCGAACAGGCGAATCACGTAGATAAGGACAATGACGACAGCCGCCATGCCTATCACATATTTTCGTTTCTCCAGCGTATAATCCTTCATTCAATCACAACATATGAGTTATAAATACAAGTAACATAACTTGCAACCTCTTTTTACTTCTTCCGTATGCCCTCTACTGCCATTATACAAGCTACAGTCAGCAAAGTGCTTGTTACAATTCTCAGCAATAACGCACCTATGTGGACAAAAGAAAAGAATTCAAGAGTAAGCAGCATCCCGTGATGTACCAAGACACTGGCAACCAAGTATTTCAAAAAAGGAGAGATTCCCATTGTACGGATTGCCGGAACCAATGTATCCAGCGTATCGCGAGGCACGAACAAGCGTAAGAATGTAGGGCGCAAAAAGGCTAAAAGCACCGTAGCCGCCGCATTCATTCCCGGAGTATCGGAAAGGATATCAACCGCCAGTCCAAGAAAAAAAGCCCATAGCATCAATGCATTACGGGGTACATCCGACTCAAACTTCAATATCAGATATATATATAAAAACGGAGTGGCATATCCTGCAATATGCACATTGTTCAGTATCAGCACCTGCAATAATACCAGACCGACAAACCACCCTATCTTATGCAAATAATTGATTATCATTTCTCTCCTTCTTTTTCCAGCATATTCTGTTCTTCCTGTCCGCTGCGCGAAATGACACGCACATTGCTCACCTTACCGAAATCCGTAGCTAACTTTATCTTCAACAGATATGAAAGTCCGTCATGGGAATCGGACATATCATCGACCGTTCCTACCATAACTCCTTCAGGAAATACTGTGGAATAGCCGCTGGTCACCACCGTATCACCCAGATTAAATTCCGCATGACGGGGCAAGTCTTTCAGATAAGCAAAACGCGAATCTCCACCTTCCCACTTCAAATAGCCGAAGTACTCACTGCCCACAATCTTGCAGCTGATACTCGACTTGCTGTTCAGCAACGGAATAACCAGCGAATAGCGGGGAGAAGTCTTATATACGATACCTACCACTCCATTTGCATCCACTACCCCCATTTCCGGACGAATACCATCTGACGAGCCACGGTCCAATGTTATATAATTATCTGCCTTATTCAGACTGTTCTTTATAACATTCGCCTTGAATATGCGGTAATCATCCGGAGCAAGGCGCGCCATACTATATAGTTTTACGGAATCCAAGCCCTGCTCCTGCAGGCTTTTTTCCAGAAAAGCTACCCGTTGTTCCAGCCACATATTCCGGTCGAGCAAGTCCTCATTGACCGATTTCAAATGGAAGTAAGAACTGATGCCGCCCGAAATCTCATAAACTTTCCCGGCTACTCCGTTTGCCGAAGTAAAATACACGCTCTGCTGATAATGGTTGAAACGGAACAATAAAACAAAACTGGTAACCTCTAACAGAAGAAAGAGGAACCAGTAATTGTATTTAATAAGAAAGTTCAGTAGATTCCGCATACCTATCTCATCAGGAATGAGAAGCGGTCGACATTCTTCAGTGCAACGCCTGTACCTTTGGCAACGGCATGCAAAGGATCTTCCGCAATGTGGAACGGTATGTTGATTTTATCGGTCAGACGCTTATCCAGTCCGCGAAGCAAAGCACCGCCACCTGCCAGATAGATACCGTTGTGCACGATATCGGCATACAATTCGGGCGGCGTATTCTCCAATGCACTTAGAATAGCAGTCTCAATCTTAGAAATGGACTTCTCCAGACAGTGTGCCACTTCCTGATAGCATACGGGAACCTCCATAGGAAGCGCCGTAATACGGTTCGGGCCATGAACGATATAATCTTCGGGAGCATCCTCGCCCAGTTCGGTCAGGGCTGCACCTACGTTAATCTTGATACGTTCTGCCATACGCTCGCTGACCTTCACATTGTGCTGGCGGCTCATATACTCCTGAATATCGGCAGTGAGGTCATCACCGGCAATGCGGATGGAGTTGTTGGAAACGATACCACCCAGCGAAATAACGGCAATTTCCGTAGAACCGCCGCCTATATCAACAATCATATTACCCTCCGGCGCTTCCACATCGATGCCGATACCGATAGCGGCAGCCATCGGCTCGAATATCAGGTAAACGTCACGTCCGCCGGCATGCTCGGCAGAGTCGCGCACGGCACGCAACTCTACTTCCGTACTGCCCGAAGGAACGCCTATTACCATACGGAGCGAAGGGGAAAACAGACGGTTTCGATTGTTCACCATCTTGATAAGTCCGCGTATCATCTGCTCGCAAGCATAGAAGTCGGCAATCACACCGTCGCGAAGAGGGCGGATAGTACGTATGTTCTCATGGGTCTTTTCGTGCATCAGCTTTGCTTTTTCACCCACGGCAATCATCTTGTCTGTACGACGGTCCAACGCCACCACCGAAGGCTCGTCCACTACTATCTTGCCATTTGTGGTAATGATAGTATTGGCAGTGCCAAGGTCCATCGCTATTTCTTGTGTAAAAGAGAATAATCCCATGTAAATTAAAAATTGAGAATTAAAAATTAAAAAATATCACTCATATCAGGAACTGAGAACTAAAAAGCAGGAGAAAGCATCATTCCTCAATTTTCAATTCTCAATTCTCAATTTAATCAGTGTTTAAAGTGACGGAACCCTGTTATCACCATTGCGATGCCATGTTCATTGCAATAATTGAAAGAGAGCTCGTCCTTAATGCTTCCGCCCGGTTGGATAACGGCCGTAACGCCTTCATTACCTGCAATCTCCACGCAGTCGGGGAAGGGGAAGAAAGCATCACTTGCCATTACGGCACCGTTCAGGTCAAAACCAAAGTTCTTGGCTTTCTCAATAGCCTGCTTCAAAGCGTCTACACGGCTGGTCTGTCCCACACCGCTTGCCAGCAGTTGCTTGCCTTTAGCCAGTACGATAGCATTGGACTTGCTGTTCTTCACAATCTTGTTTGCGAAAAGCATATCTTCAACTTCCTCCGCAGTCGGAGCCTTAGTCGTTACGGTTTTCAAATCTTCGGGAGTTTCCACCTTCAGGTCACGGTCTTGCACCAGCACACCGTTCAGCAAAGAGCGGAACTGCTTCTTGGGCAGAGCAGCCTGCTTGCGCACCAGAATGATGCGGTTCTTCTTCTGACCGAGAATTTCCAGTGCATCCACATCATAATCGGGAGCTATGATAACTTCAAAGAATATCTTGTTGATTTCCTCGGCAGCAGCCTTGTCTATCACGGCATTTGTGATGAGCACACCGCCGAATGCGGATACCGGATCGCCGGCAAGCGCGTCTGTCCAAGCTTCCAATACCGTGGGACGTGAAGCCAGACCACAGGCATTGTTATGCTTCAGTATGGCGAAAGTAGTATCTGTGAATTCATCAATCAAGTCAACGGCAGCGTTGATATCAAGCAGGTTGTTATAAGAGATTTCCTTACCGTGTATCTGGTCGAACATAGCATCTATGTTACCATAAAAATAACCTTTCTGATGCGGGTTCTCACCATACCGCAAAGTCTTTTGGTTGTTGGCGGACTGACGGAAAGCAGACCCTTCTTCGCCATCGAAATAGTTGAAGATAGCCGAATCGTAATGAGAAGATACGGCAAACGCCTCTTTGGCAAACCAACGGCGTTCTTCGAGTGAAGTGGTAGCTCCGTGCTCCATCAGCATATCGCGAAGAGGCTGGTATTGAGCCTGTGAAGCAACGATAACCACATCATTATAATTTTTGGCAGCGGCACGTATCAAAGAAATGCCGCCTATATCAATTTTCTCAATAATAGCCGGTTCTTCGGCACCGCTGGCAACAGTGGCCTCAAACGGATACAGGTCAACGATAACAAGGTCTATTTCGGGAATCTCATATTTCTCTATCTGTTGCATGTCTTGTTCCAATCCGCGGCGGCAAAGGATACCTCCGAATATCTTCGGATGCAAAGTCTTAACGCGTCCACCCAGAATGGAAGGATATGTGGTAAGGTCTTCCACTGCCTTGCAGGGATAACCCAAAGATTCTATAAATTGACGAGTTCCGCCGGTTGAAAGGAACTCTACACCTTCTTCATGCAGTTTGGTAATGATTTCGTCCAAACCTTCTTTGTGGTAAACGGATACCAGAGCTGTTTTGATTCTTTTAGTTTCAGACATGGATTTGCGTATTAAAGTAATGCGTACATTTTACTATTCGGAATGCAAAGTTACTAATTTTGTTTATTCACACATACATTCATACACAATAAATTAGGTATAATTAAAAAAGGAACTCATTATTAATTCCGATACCTTTGTACAATGATGCAGAAAAAGTCCCGTTGAAAAGGTATCCACACCTTTCCAACGGGACTGAAATCTTTTATAACAATCGCTCTGTTACCAGATAGAAACCCGTTTGTCCACCGGCACAAACATCGGGTCGTTCTCTGTTATATTGAAAGCCTCATACCAAGCGCCGATTTGCGGCAAAGCACCGTTGACACGCCACTTACCCAATGAGTGAACATCGCTCTTGGTACGGTTCAGCACTTCTTCCGGACGGATATTGTTTCCCCATACGCCTGCATAAGCAAGGAAGAAACGCTGTTCGGGAGTAAGACCATTCATTACAGGCAGCGGGTTGGCAGCCGTAGCTTTCTTAAATGCCTGATAAGCAACCTGCAAACCACCATGGTCAGCAATATTCTCACCCAAAGTCATACGGCCGTTACCATATACACCCGGAGCAACCTCGATACTGTCGAACACATTCACCATCACCTGTGCACGCTCATCAAAACGTTTGGCATCTTCCTCAGTCCACCAGTCTTTCAAATTGCCGTCCTTATCGTATTGGCGTCCCTGGTCGTCAAAGCCGTGCGTCATTTCATGACCGATTACCACTCCGATAGCACCATAGTTGAAGGCATCGTCCGCATTCATGTCAAAGAACGGATATTGCAAAATACCGGCTGGGAAGCAGATTTCATTCGTTGTAGGATTATAATAAGCGTTTACGGTTTGCGGAGTCATCAGCCATTCGTCTTTATCTACCGGCTTGCCGGCTTTAGCCACCATCTCTGCATGGCTCCATTCGTTGGCACGCTCCATATTCGCCCAATATGAATCATCCTTGATTTCCAATGTAGAATAATCTTTCCATGTATCAGGATAACCTATTTTCACATGGAAAGTAGCCAGTTTCTCCAAAGCTTTCACTTTGGTAGAATCGCCCATCCAAGCAAGGTTTTTGATGCGTTCACCCAAGCTTTCCTGCAGGTTCTTCACCAAAGTCACCATACGTTCTTTGGCTGCGGCCGGGAAATATTTCTCTACATACATCTGGCCTACCGCTTCACCCAAAGCAGAACTTACAGTGCTGACCGCTCTCTTCCAACGAGGTTGCATTTCCTGCGTACCGCTCATGGTACGTTGATAGAAATCGAAGTTCTGTTCAGCCATAGCATCATTCAGAGTACCTGCGGCAGCATCAATCAGTTTCCATTGCAAATAGAGACCTTGTTGCTCAAGAGGAAGAGTATCCAGAATTTCTGCAGCAGCCTTCAGAGAGGCGGGCTGACCTACGATAACTTCTTGCACATCTTTTAAATCCAAAGCTGACAGATAAGCATCCCAATCAAAAGTAGGATAATTCTTCTTCAGTTCTTCCAAACTCATCTTGTTGTAATTGGCATGCGGATTACGCAACTCCGTACGCGAACGGAAAGCTTTGGCAAGACGTGTTTCCACATCCATCACCACTTCTACGCCTTTCTTGGCAGCAGCCTCATCAAACCCTGCCAATTGATACATCTTCTGTACATGTGCACGAAAAGCATTGCGTATCTTGGCAGTAGCCTCATCGTTCTCCAAATAATATTCGCGCTCGCCCATGCTCAAGCCGGCCTGATAAGACTGTACGGCATTCATGCTGCTGTTCATTTCATCAGCGCCTACGTACAAGACATTGTAAGCCACAATTCCTTTTTTCTGCATCTCTCCCAGCAATGCATAAACCTCTTTCCGATCCTTCAATGCACCGAGGCGGTCAAGTTCTGCTTTAATGGGAGCCACACCGTCTTTGTTCAGCTTCACGCTGTCCATTACGATTTTATACAAATCACCAACTTTCTGAGCTACGCTGCCGGCTTCGTGCTGCGTGGCAGCCAGCTCCTCGATGAGTCCCTGAATCTGCTTACGGTTATTTTCCGCAAGGATGGTAAAAGAACCATACTGTGAATACTCGGCAGGAATGGGATTGTTCTTCATCCAACCGCCGCAAGCGTATTGGTAGAAATCCGTTCCGGGCAAGGCCGTTGTGTCGAGGTTGGCAAACTGAATACCGGCTGTGAGCTCAGCCTGCTTCTTGCCGGTGCTGCAAGCGCCTGTCATCAGACAGAATGCTGCAATGGGTAAAAAATGAAATACTCTCATACTTATATAAAATAAATGTTATTATTTCCTTGCCTCTTCCAACTCGCAGGAAACTGCATCCCACTCTTCCATCACACTGTCCAGTTGGGCTTTCAGTTTCTGATGCTGTTCGTAGAGCGCCATATCCGAAGCGCCCTCCGGCGTAGCCATTTTAGCTTCGAGAATGGAAATGGCCGCTTCCGTCTGCTCTATCTCTGCTTCACAATCCGCTACACGGCGTTCCAGCTTCTTAAGCCGTTTATTGAGTTCTTTCTGTTCCTCATAAGAAAGTTTTGCAGCGGAAGGCTGTGCAACCGTTGCCCCGGCATTGCCGCCGGCAACCGTTTTTTCCGCAGACGGTGAGGAAGACAAAGAAGGCGATTTCTGCAAATCATTCAGGCTCTCTATCTGCTTCTTCTGCAGGAAATCGTAGATACCTCCGAGGTGCTCCTTCACCAATCCGCCACCGAACTCATATACCTTAGTCGCAAGACCGTCCAAAAAGTCACGGTCGTGACTGACAATTATCACCGTACCGTCAAAATCGCGGATAGCTTCCTTCAACACATCCTTCGAGCGCATGTCGAGATGATTCGTAGGTTCATCGAGAATCAGGAAATTCACCGGTTCCAGCAGGAGCTTAATCATGGCAAGACGGGTGCGTTCTCCTCCGGAAAGCACTTTCACCTTCTTGTCCGAAGCCTCTCCGCCAAACATGAACGCTCCCAATATATCCCGTATCTTCAGCCGGATATCTCCTACTGCCACACGATCAATCGTATCGAAGACAGTCCGGTTTTCATCCAGCAATTGTGCCTGGTTCTGTGCAAAATAGCCGATCTTCACTGTCTGGCCCACGCGCATTTCACCGCTTGTAGGCTGCAGCTTGCCGGCGATGATATCCATCAGCGTTGATTTGCCTGCACCGTTAGGACCGACGATACCGATGCGGTCATTACGCAGCAGGATATAGCTGAAATCCTTGATATAATCCTTGCCGTCCCACACCATGCCGATGTTTTCCAGCTCGATGATTGTTTTGCCCAGACGACTGCTGACGGAGGACATTTCCAGATTTGCTTCCGTCTTGACGTTCTTTACTTCCGCTTCAATCTGAGCAAAGCGCTCCACGCGGTCCTTCTTTTTAGTACGGCGTGCTTCCGCACCACGGCTGATCCACGCCAGCTCACGACGATAGATATTGCGCAGCTTTTGTGCAGCAGAGGCTTCCGCAATACGGCGTTCCTCACGCTTTTGCAAAAACAGGCTGTAATTACCGACGTAAACATAGCCCTTGCCTCCGTCTATCTCCAAGGTACGATTAACAACACGATCAAAGAAATAACGGTCATGAGTTACCATCAGC
>OHJB01000570.1_pt1 | contig 18634 bp, 18 predicted proteins | sample 1568431 | NCBI WGS metagenome assembly OHJB01 (sample SAMEA3879594, study PRJEB24766) | human gut metagenome | biome: human-associated habitat; feature: feces | place: USA | collected 1985/1987 | reverse complement strand
ATGACAGGATAATTACTATTAGTGATGGCAGGATTGTAAGTGATAATAAAAATATATAATTGTTCATGGAATATTTACAAAAAATTATAATAAAATTTACTTGAATTATTATACGGGCAAGCATATAATAAGAGCATAGGGTTTGTTTATAATTTAACAATCAAATATTTATGTACGGAGGTTTTATTATGGTTCGATTTACTTTACCAAGAGATTTGTATCATGGAAAGGGTTCTTTGGAAGCCCTCAAGACACTTGAAGGAAAGAAAGCTATCATCTGCGTTGGTGGCGGATCTATGAAGCGTAACGGTTTCCTTCAGAAAGCAGAGGATTACCTCAAGGAAGCAGGAATGGAAGTTAAGCTTTTCGAGGGTATCGAGTCTGATCCATCAGTTGAGACTGTTATGAAGGGCGCTGCTGTTATGACAGAGTTTGAGCCAGACTGGATTGTTGCTATCGGCGGAGGTTCTCCTATTGATGCTGCTAAGGCAATGTGGATTAAGTATGAATATCCTGATACAACATTTGAAGATATGTGCAAGGTATTCGGTCTTCCTAAGCTTCGTAAGAAAGCTCATTTCTGTGCAGTTTCATCTACATCAGGAACAGCTACAGAGGTAACAGCATTCTCTATTATTACAGATTATGAGAAAGGTATTAAGTATCCTATAGCAGATTTCGAGATTACTCCTGATGTTGCTATTGTTGATCCTGAGCTTGCAGAGACTATGCCGGTTAAGCTTGTAGCACATACAGGTATGGACGCCATGACACATGCAATTGAGGCTTATGTATCAACTGCTAACTGTGATTACACAGATCCACTGGCACTTCATGCTATGGAGATGATTCAGGCTAACCTCGTTAAATCATACAACGGAGATATGGCAGCAAGAGATTCAATGCATAATGCACAGTGTCTTGCAGGTATGGCATTCTCTAATGCATTACTTGGTATCGTTCATTCAATGGCACATAAGACAGGTGCAGCATTTGAAGGCGGACATATTATCCATGGTGCAGCTAATGCTATGTATCTTCCTAAGGTTATCAAGTTCAATGCCAAGGATGAGACAGCAGCTAAGAGATATGCATTTATCGCTGATTTCTTACATCTTGGTGGCAATACACAGGATGAGAAGATTGACAATCTTATCGCTATGTTAAGAAAGATGAATGATGAACTTAATATTCCTCACTGCATCAAGAATTATGGTGAGGGTGGTCTCCCAGCAGAGACAGGATTTGTATCAGAGGAAGAATTCAAGGCTAAGTTACACGACATCGCAGCCAATGCTATCCTTGATGCATGTACAGGTTCTAATCCACGTCAGCCAAGTCAGGAAGAGATGGAGAAGCTTCTTACATGCTGCTACTATGATACAGAAGTTGACTTTTAATAATTACATATAAGAATAAATGTTAAGCCTTCTGGTAATAATACGGTTGTATTAATTATCAGGAGGCTTTTTATTATGGCATTGAATGAAAAAGAAAAGACTACGATTAAGGATTTACAGACTCAGGAGCAGACCTGTATCAAGAAGTACAAGAAGTATGGACAGGATGCTAAAGATCCTGTGTTAAAGGAGCTGTTCTCTACATTAGAGAAGAATGAGCAGAAGCACTATGACACATTAGGACAGATTCTTGAGGGAAAAGTTCCTGAATGTGACTGCAACGACTGTGAGGGAAAAGAGTATGAGCCTGAGGCAACTTATGATGTGATGAGTAAGTCAGAGGATAAGGAAAGCGATGCATTTTTAGCAACAGACAGTATTGGCTCTGAAAAACTTGTATCGGGAGAGTATAATACTAATGTGTTTAATTTTGCCGATACAGCCATCAGAAAGATTCTTGCTGATATCCAGATTGAGGAGCAGAATCATGCAGAAATGCTGTATAAATACAAGACAGTAAACGGAATGGCATAATTTATGCAAATTTTTTTGAAAAATGTTACAATTATTTAAACTTTTTTGAAAAGTATTCCGTATAAAGATATGAACGGGACATGAGACTTTGATTTATGTTCCGTCAGTACATACCAACCGGGGGTGAGTAGATGGGTTTGCTGTCAAAGAACCGTGATTTTAGTTTGATAAGCAGAATCCTGAATAATAATGACAGAGATGCAGCAGACGAGCTGGTTACGCAATATTATAAGGCTGTGTATAAGCACATTTATATTAAGCTGAAGGATGAGGAGTTAAGTATGGATCTTACTCAGGAAACATTTATTTCAGCGTTGAAGGGGCTGGGGGGCTTCAATATAGAGAAAGCGTCATTTAAGACATGGCTTACAAGGATTGCAGATAATAAGGTCACTGATTATTTCAGGAGCAGACAGTATCATGAGAGTATTGTTACACAGATTATGGATGATACCATACAGGAACCTGCTGATGAGAGGGCTGGCACGGAGACGAGTGTGCTTGGGAAACTTTCTTATGAGGAGATGGAGAAAATGTATGGTCATCATCAGAATAAGGAATGGGAAACCTTCAGGCTTAAAGTGTATGAAGGTTATACATTTGGCGAGATAAGTGCTAATCAGGGGGTTGATCTTAGCACTGTCAAGAGCAGGTATTATGCAATGGTTAAGAGAGTAAGAAAGGAGTGGGATTATCTTGAGTAAGGTTAAGTATCCGGATAAGGAAAAAATCAGAATACAGATAGATGAAATCCTTGACAAGTCTGAACTGTTTGATGCTACAGAAGATAAGTCGTCTGCATATACGAATGATAAGATAGTACAATTGAAACCAGTAAAACAACACCTGCCAGTCGGAAAGTATATTTCGGTTGCAGCTGCAATAGCGGCAATTGTTATATTTGTTATATCAGTAAAGAATTATCAGACAGTTGGCAGAGGAGAGCAGAGCAGGACAAGTTTCGTGCCGTTAGCAACCAGCAGTTCAGAGGCAGATATGCATGAGAGTACTGCGGAGGAAGCAACAGTTAAACAGAGCCAGATAAGTGATATGATAATTGAAGATTATAACAGCTATGAAATGTTATATTCGAAACTTAATGTTATGAGTGAAGGAACAATAAATATTGAGAACAGAACAGAGTATGGATATACATATTCTGTAAGAACTGACAATGTTGCAACAAGGAATAATGTAGTACTTTATATTGATGTTCCTTATGATATTAAGTATAATGATAAACAGTTAGATGGAATGGATGAGGCGGCAGCTGATACATTAAAACAGGTGATTCAGACGTATATTGATAAGAATGGTCTTAATAGCAATATAAAGATTTCATGTTATATTATGAATAATTCTCTTGAGTTCTATAGTGGGGATACTGTATATGGAAGTCTGACGCTTTCTACAGAATAATTGGTGCTTTTGGGGGATTAAATGAACGAGAATAATTATTACTTAAAGAAATCTAAAGCAGTTTTAAGAGAGGTAAGGAAGTCTGTCATTGGAAAAGATGATGTTATATGCAAGGTGTATATGGCAATAATCGCAGGGGGACATGTATTATTAGATGATATTCCGGGAGTTGGTAAAACAACAATGGCACATGCATTTGCAAATGCACTCGGACTTAAGTACAACAGAATACAATTTACACCAGATGTTATGCCATCGGATATAACGGGATTTTCGATGTATAACAGGCAGACTGGCAAGTTTGAATTCAAGCAGGGGGCGGCTATGTGCAACCTGCTTCTTGCTGATGAAATAAACAGAACATCACCTAAGACACAGTCAGCGTTATTGCAGATAATGGAAGAGTCTAAGGTGACTGTTGACGGCAATACATATGAGCTTCCAGACCCATTTGTAGTTATAGCAACACAGAACCCTATTGGTTCTATTGGAACACAGAAGCTTCCTGAGTCACAGCTCGACAGATTCATGATAAAGCTTTCTATGGGATATCCACAGATTGAGGATGAAGTAGCAATTATGAAGAGCAGACTTGAGAATGGGAAGAATACACAGTTTTCTGCATGTGTACTTGAAAAAGGTGATATAGAAGGAATTCGTGAGGAAGTTGCGGGTATCTATGTTGATGATTCTATATATGAATATGTAGCTAAGATTGCAGCTAAGACAAGAAGCAGGGAGAATATAATACAGGGGGTTTCACCAAGAGGAAGTATCGCAGTAATTGCAATGGCAAAGGCGGAAGCATTTCTTCGCGGTAATAATTATGTTCTTCCATCAGATATTAAGAATATTGCTGTTGAAACATTTGCACACAGAATAGTTACTAATGTTAATGGAGCTGCAGGTACGGAGGCAGCCAGAAAAGAGATTACTGAGATATTAAGAAATGTACCGGTTCCAGAGATGAATAAGTAAGGGTGGCAGTATGCTTAAAAGAAGGATTTTGTATTTTATCTGCCTGGCAGTTGTTTTCGGGGTTAATATATTTTATGTGGAATACCAGATATTTATATTGCTTGTCCTGATGATTGCAATACCACTTGTTTCATGGATTATGTATGCTATATCGGATGTCAGTCTGGGGCTTAGCCTGCAGGTCAATAAGAATGTTGTACAGGTGGGAAACAGGATTAAGATAAGAATAGTTAAGAAGAATGCATGTAATCTGGCTTTTGTTAATGGCAGCATAACCATAAAATATATGTATTGTCATACGGGTGATGAATTCATGATAAATGTGCCTATAAAACAGGGCATAAGAAAGAGTGCTGGAATTACGGACATTTCTGCGGATTACTGCGGTAATATATGTGTGGGGGTTGAATCCATAGAAATATGTGACTATCTTGGACTTTTTGGAAAGAAGAAACAATTTGCAGGAGTTACTAAAGTATCTGTTATGCCGGAGGAAACAACTGACAGATATATGGAAACAGACAGAGCTAATGCTTATTATGATGAAGAGAATGAGGTGTATGTAAAGAGTGCATCTGATGAAGTCAGTGAACTCAGAGAATACAGGGATGGAGACAGTCCAAGGAATATTCATTGGAAGAGAAGCAGTATACTTGCAGAGAATGACTTTATTGTTAAAGAGTACAGCACGAACATTAATAAGACGGTATTCATCGTTGTTGACACGGACTGGAGAGGAGAAAAGTCATGGCGTCTTTCAAGAATGAGCCGAATATATGCTGAGATGATGTCGCAGGGGCTGGCATGTGCAGAGGCTGGACTGACTGGACAGTATATAGTGTGGGATATGGCTAAAGCAGATATTGTAAGAGTTACGTTCTATGATAATGCCAGTTTGAAAGCGGCCGTTAAAGTGGTTATGGATATACGTTGTGGTGAAGGTACGGTCAATAAAGCATGTCAGGCATTATATGAAGATGACAGGCTGGAGATTACGACTGAACCAGTGATAATTACAGAGAATTGATAATAATGTGACAAGAGGGTATTAATGAAAAAGGGACAGCTTATACATACAGACAACTTAATACTTAGAATAATAGTGACATTTCTTGGAACATTTGGTGCAGCATCCATAATAGAGACGATTACATATCCGCTTGCAGATATGGGATTTATTGGATTTGTTTCACTGATATTCAGTGTTGTGTATACATTTATGCTGTCCTGTTACGGAAAGAATGCAAGGCTTATAAGGATTATGGGAATGGCTGTTTTGCCGGTGGTATATCTCGTAATTAATATAGGCTCTTTTATTAATGGAATCACAACATTTATAAATGTGTTTATATCAAGGGCATCTTTTACAGGACCTGTGGATAGCAGTAATGTACTAACGGTAGAGAGTGCCGGTGCGGCTTCCGTAAGATGCGTATGTGTGGTTGTTGTTATAATTATAGCAGTCCTTGCAGCTTTGGAAGTTAATGTGTTTCCTAATATGCTAGTGAGTCTGGCAATAACCATGCCTCTGCTTAGTGTATTTATTGCGGCGGTTATTGTTCCTGATATCATAAGCATTATTTTCTGTGTTCTTTTTATCTTTGATTCAATGGCATTAAGGAATAAGAAGATAAAAACTAACCAGAGTGCCAAAACGGCTGTAATAATATCAGCAGTTATAGCGGCAGTTTTAACATTTATTATTCCTCAGGAAACATATAAGAGAAATTCTTTCTTTGATGATGCAAGAAATATGGTAACAGATGTTGTTTATGACAGATTTGGCATAGACCTTCAGGGAAATAAATCAGAGACAGAGGATGATAAGGCGAAGGTTAATGCGACTGTAGGAATAGGAAATGGTGATGTTGGACAGGTTGACGAGGTCTACTATGGAAATGTATACGCAGGAGAGCTTAATACAATGTCTGATATCGGAATTGCCTATGCCAAGGTATTTATGGGAAGGGATTTCAAGAATAACAGCTGGCAGCGATGGTCGGATACAAGGGAAACTCAGTATTCATATGAGAGTGCTGTGTCCGAGTTTGCACTTAATCTTGTGAAACGAAAAATATATACGCTTGATGAAGACGAACAACTGCTTGCTGACAGATTTTTCTATTATCAGCAGACATTCAGAAGTAAAGATGGCAATGTATATGGTTCGTCACTTGATTACCGTATAGCACGGGGAAGCTTTGAGGATTACTCCCGCATGGGGCAGCTTATGAAGAAATACAGAAACTCTGCTATTGTTAATTCATATGAAAGCTATGCACACGGGCAGTATCTTGATGTATCTGAAGATGACAGAATTGTTGTAGCACAACTGTTTGGAAAGAAGGATTTACAGACAGTAGATGAAAAGATTGAATATATACAGAAAATAGTATCTTATCTTAAAGATAATTATACATATACTCTTAAACCAGGAAGAGTGCCGGAGGGAAAGAGCGTTGTTGAGTATTTCTTAAGAGAAAGCAAGAGAGGGTATTGTACATATTTTGCTACCTCGGCAGCAGTTATATTAAGATGTGCGGGTATACCGGCAAGGTATTGTGCAGGATATACGGTTAATACCAATACAGGCGCATATTATACTGACGGGCAGAGCAATAAGTATATGAAATATGATGTCTACGACAATGCAGCTCATGCATGGGTTGAGGCATATATTGATGGATATGGATGGGTTATTGTTGATGCAACACCTGGCTATGGAGAAGTTGAGGATACTGAGAAAAGTTCCACACAGGATGAAAGTGAGAGACAGAGCCAGTCTGACAATAGTAATTCATCAGTTGATGAAAATATGACAGTTGATGATACAGATGAGCCGGGTACCGAAAGCACAACACAGGAAGCTGTCTCTGACACTGACAGCTTCTCTGGTGAGATACATATTAATTTAGTACTGATTGTTGTATGTACAGCAATATTGGCAGTTCTTATATTAATTGCAATGGCTGCAATCAGGATAGTATCAAGAATACATTTATTAAGAAGCAGTTCAGTAGATGAAGTAAAGCTTATGAAAATGTATTCTTATCTTGAAAAGCTTCTTGCTTGTCTGGGATATAAGAGAGAACCTGGAATTGATTATGAAGAATATATATTAGAAATAACTGCACAGGATGCGAATCTTAAGAATATGGGACTTGAGAAAGCAGTGCAGACAATCCTTGCGGTCAGATTTGGTAATGTAAAATGTGTTGACAAAGCTGACATAACTGGGATAATAAATACTATAAGACAGGTGCGAAGCTACGCACTTAAGAAAGCCAGAGGATTGAAGAAGCTTATAGTATGTTTAATTTAGAAGAAGAGCTTAAGAAACTCCCGGCAAAACCGGGAGTTTATATTATGCATGATAAGTGGGACAATATAATATATATAGGTAAGGCGAAGATTTTAAAGAATCGTGTAAGGCAGTATTTCCAGAGCAGCAGGAATAAGTCTGCCAAGATTGTGCAGATGGTGTCACATATTCAGTACTTTGAGTATATTATCACAGATTCTGAACTTGAGGCGCTTGTTTTGGAGTGCAATCTTATCAAGGAGCACAGGCCTAAGTACAATACCATGCTAAAGGATGACAAGAGTTATCCTTTTATTAAGATTACCGTTGGTGAAGAGTATCCAAGGGTACTTTTTGCAAGAAAGATGAAGCATGGAGCAGGTAAGTATTTCGGTCCTTACACTTCTGCGGCAGCAGTCAAGGACACTATTGAACTTCTATGCAAACTGTATAAGGTAAGAACCTGTAACAGAAATCTGCCTAAAGATGAGGGCAAGGACAGGCCGTGTCTTAATTATCATATCGGACAGTGTGATGCACCATGTCAGGGATATGTAAGCGGTGAGGAATACAGAAGAAGAATTGATGAGGTTGTAGCTTTCTTAAATGGTGATTACAAGAAGATTATGGACAGGCTTACAACGCAGATGCAGGAAGCGTCTGAGAAGATGGAATACGAGGAAGCTGCAAGATACAGAGACCTGTTAATGAGTGTCAAGCAGGTTGCACAGAAGCAGAAGATTACAGCAGATGATGTTAATGACAGAGATGTCATTGCGTGTGCAAGTGACGGTCAGGACGCAGTTGTGCAGGTGTTCTTTATCAGGCAGGGCAAGCTTCTTGGAAGAGATCATTTTCATATGAAGGTTGCCGAAGGTGACTCTAAGAGCGACATTATTTCGGAATTTATGAAACAGTATTACGGCGGAACTCCATTTATACCTAATATTATTATGGTGCAGTACGAGATAGAGGATGCGGATACAATAGCACAGTGGCTTAGTGCAAGAAAGAGTCGCAAGGTAAGTATTGTCACACCTAAGAAGGGCGACAAGGAAAAGATGGTTGAGCTTGCATATAAGAACGCCCAGCTTGTTCTTACACAGGATGCGGAGAAGATTAAGCGTGAGGAGAGCAGGACAACAGGAGCTATGAAAGAGATTGCCGGATGGCTTGGACTTGGGACACTTCACAGAGCAGAGGCTTACGATATATCTAATACAAATGGCGTTGAAAGTGTTGGCTCAATGGTCGTTTTTGAGGATGGAAAACCAAAGAAGAATGATTATCGCAAGTTCAGGATAAGAACAGTAAAGGGGCCGGATGATTATAAGAGCATGCGTGAGGTTCTGACAAGACGTTTTACAAGAGGTATGCGTGAGCGGGAAGGACTCGAGGATAGTCATGGATTTTCGAGATATCCAGACCTTATTATGATGGATGGCGGACGCGGTCAGGTGAATATTGCACTTGATGTACTTAAGGAACTGGGACTTAATATTCCTGTGTGTGGTATGGTAAAAGATGATACCCACAGCACAAGAGGTTTGTATTATAACAATATTGAGATACCGATAGATAAGCACAGCGAGGGCTTTAAGCTGATTACAAGGGTGCAGGATGAGGCACACAGATTTGCAATAACTTATCACAGAAGCTTAAGAGATAAGGCACAGGTATCTTCTGTACTTGATTCGATTGAAGGAATCGGACCTGTAAGAAGAAAGGCACTTATGAAGCATTTTCTTGATATAGAAAAGATACGGCAGGCATCAGTGGATGAGCTTATGAAGGCTGATGGTATTACTGAAAATGTGGCAGAGAATATATACAAATTCTTTCATTGATAATACTTTTATAATAGCATTTAGAGCTTGTCTGTGATAAACTTAGGATATATGAAATCGTAAACATGAGTTTGGAGGCATAGAATATATGAATAATGGTAAAGAGAGGGTAAAGTTATCTAAAGTTATCCAAAAAATGAATCTTGTTAATCTTACACCACAGATAGATGTGTCAGGAATCTGGCTTAATCTGCCTGATGTGAACAGACCGGCTTTGCAGCTTACAGGTTTTTATGACCAGTTTGATAATGACAGATTACAGATTATTGGTAATGTCGAGCATGCTTATCTTGCGAGTCTTTCTGAGCAGGAGAGATATGAAAGATATATGCAGCTTTTGTCAAGTAATATTCCATGTATTATATTCTGCAGGAGTATAAAGCCAGAGCCTAAGATTATTGAACTTGCGGTTAAGTATCAGATACCTCTTCTTATGACAGACCAGGCAACATCTTCATTTACAGCAGAAGTAATACGCTGGCTGAAGGTTCAGCTTGCACCATGTATCGTAATCCATGGTGTTTTAGTTGATGTATATGGTGTAGGTGTACTTATCACAGGTGAGTCTGGTATTGGTAAGAGCGAAGCTGCACTTGAACTTATAAAAAGAGGACACCGTCTTGTAACTGACGATGCGGTTGAAATCAGAAAGGTCAGTGACGAGACTCTGGTTGGAAGCGCACCGGGAGTTACCAAGTATTTTATAGAGCTTAGAGGCATTGGTATTATTGATGTCAAGACACTTTTCGGTGTTGAAAGTGTTAAGGAAACTCAGGAAATAGATATGGTTATCAAGCTTGAGGACTGGAACAAGGACAGAGAGTATGACCGACTTGGACTTGAGGAAGAATACATAGAATATCTTGGCAATAAGGTTGTGTGCCATACGCTACCGGTAAGACCAGGACGTAATCTTGCTGTAATTGTTGAGTCAGCAGCGGTCAACCATAGACAGAAGATGATGGGATATAATGCAGCGAAGGAATTGTACAGAAGAGTACAGGAAAATCTTATGAGAGGCGGGGAGGATGACGATGAGTAAGATTATATTTGGAATTGATGTTGGAGGAACAACCTGCAAATGTGGTACATTTTCTAAAGAAGGTGAGCTGTTAAGAAAAGAAGAGATTCCTACAAGAAAGGATGAGGGTGGAAGCCTGATTCTGCCTGATATAAGTGAGTATATCAAGGGCGTTCTTGCAGATATGAATATGACAACAGAGGATGTGGCAGGAATCGGAATGGGACTTCCTGGTGCATGTCTTGAGGATGGAACTGTCAACAAATGTATTAACTTGGGCTGGGGAGTATTTAATGCAGCCAATGCACTGTCTGAGCTTACAGGTATTCCTGTTAAGATTGGTAATGATGCCAATATGGCAGCACTCGGAGAATTCTGGGTAGGCGGTGGAAGCGAATATAACAGCATGGTAATGGTGACGATTGGAACCGGTGTAGGCGGTGGAGTTATTATTGATGGAAAGCCTCTTTATGGATTTAACGGTGCAGCAGGTGAGATAGGTCATCTTCCACTTGTTGAAGGTGAGACTGAGAGCTGTAACTGTGGAAAGAAGGGCTGTCTTGAGCAGGTTGCTTCTGCAACTGGAATTGTAAGAACGGCTAACCGTATGCTTGCAGAAAGTGACATGCCTTCATCTTTAAGAAGTGTGCCATACATATCGGCAAAGGTTATATTTGACGAGGCTAAGGGAGGAGATGCCCTTGCTATACAGGTAACAGAGTATGTATGCAGGTATCTTGGAAAAGGACTTGCATGTGCAGCGGGAATGGTTGACCCGGAGGTATTTGTAATTGGTGGTGGAGTTTCTGCCGCAGGGGAATATTTTATCAATCTTATTGATAAGTATTATAAGGAATGTGTGTTCCATGCGAGCAGACAGACTAAGATAGTTAAGGCTGCTCTTGGTAATGATGCAGGAATGTATGGAGCAGCAAAGCTTATTCTTGGAAATTAGTATTAAGGATAGTGAGATTATATGGATAATAAAATGTTATCAGAAGCATTAATATCAATGCTTGGTGCCGGGAATGTAAGAACAGGTGAACTAATGAAGACACATACTACATTCAGAATCGGAGGTGCTGCAGATTATTATGTAACACCACAGGCAGAAAAGCAGATAGCAGATGTTATCGCATTTTTGAAAAAATCGGACATTAAATATATTGTTATTGGAAATGGCAGCAATATTCTTGTGAGTGATGAAGGCTTCAGGGGAGTTGTAGTTGAGCTTGGCGATGGTTTTTCAGATTATGAGTTTCTTCAGGATTCACAGGATAATTCAGATGAAGTGCTTGTCAAAGCAAGTGCAGGCATGAAGCTTACAAGACTTGGCAACCAGCTTGCTGCTAATGGAATTGCCGGATTTGAATTTGCAACAGGTATTCCGGGTTGCATAGGTGGTGCTGTAAGAATGAATGCAGGTGCTTATGGCGGGGAGTTCAAGGATATTCTTGTCAGTGCAAAGGTTATTGATGATGAAGGTGTTATCAGGGAGCTTCCAGCAGATGAACTTGAGCTTGGATACAGAACAAGTATTGTAGCGAAAAGCAATATGATTGTTCTTGAAGCAACTTTGAAATTAAGAAAAGGTGAACCGGATATAATAAGAAATAATATCTCAGAGCTGGCAGCTAAGAGAAGGCAGAAGCAGCCACTTGAGTATCCTAGTGCCGGAAGCACATTTAAAAGACCGGAAGGATATTTTGCAGCAAAGCTTATTGAGGATGCAGGTCTTAAGGGTTGTGCAAGAGGTGGCGCACAGGTATCGGAGAAGCATGCCGGATTCGTTGTCAATAAGGGCGATGCAACTGCGAAGGATGTATGCGAGCTTACGGATTATATTAAGAGTGAAGTTATGGAAAAGTTCGGTGTCGGGCTGGAACTGGAAGTTGTAAAGGTTGGATTCTAAGGCTTGTTATAATTAAAAAGACCAGTAATTAAAGGCAGATAAGAAAGAGAAGATGATAAGATGAAGATGATTATTGTTACAGGTATGTCAGGTGCAGGTAAATCTACAGCACTTAATGTATTAGAAGATGAGGGATATTATTGTGTCGATAATATGCCAATCTCTCTGATTCCTAAGTTTGCAGAGCTTGCCAATGCGGGAGAAGACGGATATAGCAACATAGCAATTGGTGTAGATATAAGAAGTGGTCACGCACTTGCTGAGCTGGATTCAGTGCTTGATGATATGCTTAATAAGCATTTTAACTATACAATTCTGTTTCTTGAATCAAGTGATGAGGTACTTGTAAAACGATACAAGGAAACGCGAAGAACACATCCGCTTGCAATGGATGATCATGACAGAATAGATAATGTAATAAAGCTGGAAAGAGATGAGCTTAAGTTCTTAAAGAAAAGAGCAGATGTAATAATCGATACAAGCCAGATGCTTACAAGGGAACTTAAGGCAGAGCTTGAGGGCATATTCTTTGACGATAAGAATTTCAAGAATCTGTTTGTTACAGTTCTTTCTTTTGGTTTCAAATATGGAATACCTGCAGATGCAGATCTTGTGTTTGATGTGAGATTTCTGCCTAATCCATATTATATTGAAGAACTTAAACACCTTACCGGTAATGATAAGCCTGTACAGGATTATGTGAAGAAAGCTCCGGAGACAACAGAATTTCTGGAAAAGATAGATGATTTATTGAAGTTTCTTCTGCCTAATTATGTTAAGGAAGGAAAGAACAGCCTTGTTATTGCAATTGGCTGTACAGGAGGAAAGCATCGTTCAGTTACTCTTGCTAATGAAATCTATAAGCTTATAAGCAGGACTGAGTATGGATGCAAGGTTGAGCATAGAGATATTGAAAAAGATTCTAAGAGAAAAGGTTAAGTATGTCGTTTTCATCAGAAGTAAAAGAAGAGTTAGTTAAGAAAACAGATTCCGCGAGGCATTGCCAGATTGCGGAATTTGCTGCGTTTATGGGAATGTCTGGCAATGTAAGCGAGACAGATAATGGAGAATTATGTCTGGAATTCGTTACAGAGAACGAATTGTCAGTTGAGAAATTCAGTGACCTGTTATTGAGAATATTTAGCATTAAGATGGATGCTGATACGAATGAAATGGTTAAGAATGGCAAGGAAACTATTATAAGGATAACCAGACAGAGTGATGTTGCTAAGATATTGCAGACATTAAAATGGTGCGACGACCGGTTTACACAGATTGAACCGGTGTTTGTTGACGCAAGAATTGTAGCTATGGACTGCTGTAAGAAAGCATTTATAAGAGGAGCTTTTATGGAACGAGGTTCTATAAGTGACCCGAACAAGTTCTATCACTATGAGATTGTGTGCAAATATGAGGAGGACGCTGATATTCTTATGGATATGCTGCGTTTTTTCGGACTCGATGCCAAGGTTATTGTAAGAAAAAACAGTTTTGTAGTGTATATGAAAGAAGGCAATAATATTACTGATACGCTTAATCTTATGGGAGCGGTTGTTTCGCAGATGAACCTGTACAATGTCATGATTCTTAAGGAAATCAGTAATGATGTCAACAGAAAGGTAAACTGTGAGACTGCTAATCTTAACAAGACAATTGAAGCGGCGGTCAAGCAGATTAAGGATATTGAACTTATAAGAGATACTGTCGGGCTTGACAGTTTAAGTGACAGTCTGATGGAGGTTGCTCTTTTAAGACTCGAGAATCCTGACATGAGTCTTCAGGGATTAGGTGAGCTGTTAGACCCCCCGGTTGGTAAATCGGGTGTAAACCACAGGTTAAGAAAGATTGGCGAGAAGGCAGATGAATTAAGACAGAGCATGGGAATCTCTGTCTGATTAAATATTTTTAATAAAATTTTACATTTTCTTTTCAAATAGGGATTGACAAGAAGTGTATAATTGAAAATATGAGATAAAAGAGCAGTCATATACTGCAGAAAGGTTGATTAAGATGACTAAAGTAGATATAATTTCAGGCTTTTTGGGAGCAGGTAAAACAACTCTTATAAGTAAGCTTTTAAAGGAAGCCTTAAAGGGAGAGCAGGTAGTTCTTATTGAGAATGAGTTCGGTGAAATCGGTATTGATGGAGGATTCCTTAAAGATTCTGGTGTTGAGATAAGAGAGATGAATTCAGGATGCATCTGCTGTTCACTTGTTGGTGATTTCGGAACTTCTCTTAAGGAGGTTGTTGATAAGTATCATCCAGACAGAATTATTATTGAGCCTTCAGGAGTAGGCAAGCTTTCAGATGTTATCAAAGCGGTTAAAGACCTTCACATTGAGAATGAAATCGTTCTTAACAGTGCTTCAACAGTTGCAGATGCATCTAAGGTTAAGGTATATATGAAGAATTTTGGTGAATTCTTTAATAACCAGATTGAGCATGCAGGAACTGTTATTTTAAGCAGAACACAGAATGTTTCTGAAGAGAAGTTAAAGACAGCTATTGAGCTTATTAAGAGTGTTAATCCTAATGCACATATTATCACAACTCCTTGGGATGATATTGACGGAACTAAGATTCTTGGTGCAATGGAGAATGTTACTAACCTTGAGTTAGACATGCTTGCAGAGGCAGCGCAGAAGGCTTATGAGGAGCATGAGAAGGAGCACCACCACCACCATCATCATGAAGATGGAGAGTGCTGCTGTTGCGGCGGACATCATGATGATGACGAGCATGATCATCATCACGACCACGACCATGAGCACGAACATCATCATGACCATGAGCATGATCATCACCATCATCATGCAGATGACGTATTTACAAGCTGGGGAACAGAGACTCCTAAGAAGTATGAGAAGGCAGAGCTTGACAGTATATTAAAGAAGCTTTCTGAGAGTGAAGATTATGGTAAGGTTCTCCGTTCTAAGGGTATGCTTCCTTGCACAGATGGAACATGGATGTATTTCGACCTTGTACCAGAAGAATATGAGATTCGTGAGGGAAGTGCTGATTTCACAGGAAGAATCTGTGTAATCGGTTCTGAACTTAAGGAAGATGCACTTAAGGAACTTTTTGAAGTTTAATCAGTGTTTAATAGAAGAACACATTTTTACAACGCATTTATAATGAAATGATAGCGCAAATGCGCGGAAATGAGGATAAATATGGCAAATGAGGAATATCAGATTCCGATTTTCTTGATTAACGGTCAGCTTGACAGTGGTAAAACAAGATTTATCTCCGATACTATAGCAATGGGACAGTTTGCAGACGCTAAGAATAAACTTCTTATTGTGTGTGAAGAAGGTGAAGAGGAGTATAGCGAGAAGCTTCTTAAGGACAACGGAGTTGATATGGTTGTTGTTGAAAAGGAAGATTTTAATATCAAGACTCTTAATGAACTGGACAAGAAGTATGATCCATGGATTGTTATTGTTGAATATAACGGAATGTGGGATCCTGCACTTATTCTTGGAAGTGAAAAGCCAAGAGGATGGCAGGTATACCAGTCTATAACTTTAGTTGATGCCAATGCATTTGGCTTACAGTGGGCTAACATGAAGTCTATTATTGCAGAGTCTGTTAAATATGCGGACATGGTTATTTTTAACAGATGTAAGTCAGGTATGGACCTTGGCAGCTACAGAAGAAGCATGAGAGCATTAAATCCTGCACTTCAGATTATCTTCGAGGACGAGAAGGGTGACCAGGTTGCTATATCTGAACAGCTTCCATACGATATCAATGCTGATGTTATTCAGGTTGATGACGAAGATTATGGTATCTGGTATATGGATGTGTCTGAAAGACCGGAAGTATACGCAGGTAAGAAGGTAAGATTCAAGGGACAGGTTCTTAAGAACAAGTACTTTAAGGATAAGAATTTCGTTCCGGGAAGAAAGGTTATGACATGCTGTGCAGAAGATACACAGTTTATTGGTTATATCAGCTTCTACAACAACATAGCTTCTCTTGAGAATAGAGAATGGATATGGGTTACAGCTACTATTAAGTATGAATTCCAGATGGCATATAAGAAGAAAGGTCCTGTTCTTTACGTTGAAAGCGTAGAAAAGACAGGTGCACCTAAGGAAGAGATGGTGTTCTTCTAATATGATACAGGATATATGGCCAAAACATCTGGACAACCAGTATAAGAATCTTAAGCCAGGCAATGGGGATACTGTGTTTTATTTTCAGGGTTCCTCGTTGCTTGCAAGACCATCAGGACATTTTAACTCACAGAATCCTGAAGAAAATGTATTAAAATATCCACAGTATGATGAGTTCGTTCAGGGGATAAAGTCCTCTTACGGAGACAAAGCTGTGGATAACTTTGAATTCATATATCTGTTGTCAATTGATGAGGAACATTTTTTCCTTGCAAGAAAGACAGGAAGCCTCGAAAGAGGCACATTCTTGGGAGAGATGGCTGATTCAGCTGTACACAAGGATATGTATTCTTTCGTCAGAGGATATGAATTCGTAGGAGTCGATTCTTTCCGTAAGGCACAGCCAAGAGAGCATGCTTATGCGGCTATTACTGCATTTCATCTGTATGGCTGGTACAGGGATAATCATTTCTGCGGAAGATGCGGAAAACCACTCAAGCATGATGACAAGCAGAGAATGTTACGCTGTGACTGCTGTAAGAATATGGTATTTCCTAAGATATGTCCGGCTGTTATTGTTGCAGTTACAGATAAGGACAGAATTCTTCTTACTAAATATGCGGGAAGAACTTATAGGAATTATGCGCTTATTGCCGGATTCACAGAGATTGGTGAAACAACAGAGGAAACTGTAAGCAGAGAAGTTATGGAAGAGGTAGGTGTGAAGGTTAAAAATATCACCTATTATAAGAGCCAGCCTTGGGGACTCAGCGGTTCTCAGCTTCTTGGTTACTTCTGTGAGCTTGACGGTGACGACACAATAACTCTTGAAGAAGATGAGTTATCGGTCGGCACATGGGTCAAGGCAGATGATATAGATGTAATTGATGACCATATCAGTCTCACAAGGGAAATGATTGAGAAATTCCGCAGTGAGCATGTGAGTCACAATTAATTGTAATCTTTAAAACTAATATTAAGATCTATGGTATTACCACTGACACCGTCTAACTTAGCTGATTCAGTGTATTGCCATATAGAGAATTCATATGGGAAGTAAGGTGTGTCTGAATAGTAGGCAAACCACTTCTCATATTTTTCTAAGCGGGTAAGGTCAAGTCTTCCAACGAATCCCTTGAGGTTGGAATATATCATTGGCTTATAGCCTGCTTTTTCTATCTTGTCGCAGAATGCGATTATGATATCTGTAAGTTCTTCAGTAGTCAGATTCTCCTGTCTGTATGAATCGCCCGAAATCTCCTCAAAGTCAATAACTACAGGATATGTAATCCTGTAAGGCTTGATAATATCAAGAACATAATCAGCCTCTTCTATAGCTTCCTGTTTCGTAATTGCAGATGAGAAGAAGTATGCGCCAATCTTAATATTATTCTTTATTGCGTCTTTTGCAAATGTATCAAATGAAGAATCAGTGTTCAGGATTCCATTGCCATAGCTTCTGAAACCACATCTTAACATGGCAAATTCAACGCCCTGTTCTTTTAATTTCTTAAAGTCAATATTCCCCTGAAACTTCGAGGCATCAACACCCATATGTGTTGTAACTTTACCGTCTTCATTGTATGTAATAATTCCTTTATCATCCTGCTTGAAATTCTCATCCTTATAATTATTCTTCGCAAGTTCAGGAAGTATCTGCGCAAATACATATTGATTCTTATTGTTCACATAGACTATATTATCAGGGAAATAGCTCTTAAGTATAGAAAGAGAACCTTCACCGTTAGTGAATCTTAACTTCATATCAGAAAGAAGATCCTCTTTCTCTTCTGACTTTAGTTTCTCAATCTCGTCATTGCTAAGCTTATCGGTATTAGTTGCAACGGTTGATTTTCGGTACTTAATAATGACACCGGTGGTCAGAAGACCGAACATTACAGTTGTCATAAAGAATATTAAAGTTGTTATCACAAAAGGATTGGTTTTCTTCGATTTCATAGTGCATCACCTCTATAATAATTAATTATGAGTTATTCATAAAAAGTATTTCTTGTATAAATGGTATATTAGCTTTTGCGAAATGTCAATTAGAATTCATATGATTTTTTAAATAAAAATATAGAAAAAGTATTGACAATT
>OHJB01000567.1_pt1 | contig 18694 bp, 17 predicted proteins | sample 1568431 | NCBI WGS metagenome assembly OHJB01 (sample SAMEA3879594, study PRJEB24766) | human gut metagenome | biome: human-associated habitat; feature: feces | place: USA | collected 1985/1987 | reverse complement strand
TGACACCATTGTCTGCCCCATCTCCGCCAAGACGGGCCAAGGCCTCGACGCCCTGGAGGCAGCCATCCGCCAGGCGGTCGATATTCCCGAGATCCACGAGGCCGACGTCGTCATCACCTCCGCGCGCCAGTACGACCTGCTGACCGCTGCGGCCCAGGAGCTGCAGCGCGTCGTCGATGGCCTCCAGAGCGACCTGCCCTCCGACCTCGTGGCCGAAGACCTACGCATGGTCCTCGACACCCTCGGCGACGCCACGGGCGTAGAGCGCATCACGCCCCAGGCCACGCTCAACAACATCTTTTCCTCGTTCTGCATCGGGAAGTAAGTCGTGATAAACAACGATTAATATCGACAACAAATGATAGTTAAGGTGCTCAAAATGAGCACCTTTCTTTTTAGCCTTACTATTGGTTATAATCAATGGTAAGGCTTTTTTAGCACCTTTTTGTACCGCTCTTGTACCTCCACTTTTCAAGAGTAATAATTTGAGACTCCATTTTTGGCAAATGAGTGCAAGATTGCCGAGAGTTTTGGACAATGATGGACGATGATATAAGACTATTGAAAATAAACGGAGTAATGACAGACGACTTTTTCTACAATAAATTAAGTAAAAAAGTATAAAAAGCGTACAAATGACAGCAAGCAAAGAAAGAATTCTAAAAATTTGCGAGTATTGTGGGAAGAGCTTCTATGCATCAAAATCCACAACTCGTTATTGCTCCAAGCAATGCAACAGTTATGCCTATAAGGCAGCAAGACGTGAGGAGAAAGTAAAGATGGCTGAGACAATGAGCCACCGAAAAGCTTCCGAGAAATCCATGTCTGAAATCCTCATGAAAGAATACCTCACTATTCAAGAGGTCGCTATACTTTTGGGACTAAGCAGACAGACCATATATAATATGGTGTATAGTGGTAAGTTGCGAGCATCCAAGATTACTTCTCGTTTATCTTTAATCAGAAAGCGAGATATAGATTATCTTGTTGATAGTTTGCCATACACCACAAAAAAAAGTGCTTCAAAAGAAGCAGTTCATGCAAACCGAGAGCTACCTGTTCCAGAATATTATTCTGCCAAGGAAATTGCAGAAGTCCACAACACTTACGAGACCGCCATCTATGAGATAGTCAAGAAAGTCAAGATTTCAAGAATATCCATACAAGGAAGAGTATATTGGAACAAGAAAGAGGTGGATGATTATTTTGCACACCTGTCTCCAGATCCAACCATCAGTGAATGGATGACTGTTATGGACATTCAACAGAAATATTGTATGACGAAAACAGCCGTATATAGTTTCGTTAGTCACAATGCTATTCCAAGAAAAATGGAAGGTAACAATGTTCTGTATTCCAAGCGTCATGTACAATTGGCAAAAGGTGAATCCGTAGAAGACCAACTTTATTATACAATACCGGAGGCCATGAAGTTGTATGGTTTAAGTCAGGACCAGATTTATAAGCGTATCAAGAAATACGCCATTGAAAAGGTGAAGATTGGCAAGTATATCAAGATTTCCAAGCGAGATTTAGAGAAAGCTATCGGCAAGCCTAAGGTTATTTAGCGGTTATCAAAAGGTTAAGTTGTACCCCATTACATAACTCTATTATTTTGCAATCGATTTCAAAGATCTCTTAATACGGGATCATATATGAAACATAAGTATCACATTATAAAAAGTAAACATCATGGTAAATACATGTACAAGAGTTTCTCTTCGCCAAAGAGCGATTAAAAACGACCGTATTTCTCTTTATTTGGATTTCTATCCACCAGTACGCAACCCTGAGACTATGCAAATGAGTCGCAGGGAATATTTAGGTATCTATATCTATGCTCATCCAAAGAATGAGATGGAACGTGAGTTTAATACAGATATGCTCAACAAAGCAGAGGCCATCCGTTGTATCAGAACCCAATCACTCATCAATGAAGAATTTGGTTTTTTGGACAAAACACGACAGAAAGCAGATTTTTTGGCATACTTTGAGAAGATGACACATAAGAAAGATGACAAGTGGACATGTGTCTACAAGCATTTCTTCAAATTTGTTCAAGGTCATTGTACATTTGGGGATGTGACAGTGGAACTTTGCAAAAAGTTCAGAGAATATCTTCTGAATGCAAATCAGTTGAATCGAACAAAACAAAAGGTATCTCTCAACTCTGCAGCAGGTTACTACTCTACTTTCCGTGGTCTCTTAAAAATCGCCTATCGTGACAAGTGGCTGCGTGAGAACATCAATGACTATCTGGACAAGATTGAGCCACAAGATGTAAAGAAGGAGTTTCTTACCCTCGATGAAGTAAAGCAGTTGGCAGCTACTCCTTGCGATATACCTGTACTGAAGTCTGCCTCCCTCTTTGCTTGCCTAACAGGATTGCGAATCAGCGACATCTTAAAATTGCGTTGGGAAGACTTCGAGATAGCTCCCGACCAAGGCTATTGCTTGCGTATTCGTACCCAGAAGACTCAGACCGAGGCAACCTTGCCTATCAGCAACGAGGCATACGAACTATGTGGTGAGCCAAGCACGGGTATTGTGTTCAAGGGATTGAAGCGCAGCATGATTAACCATCCCCTTAAAGCATGGTTGAAGAAGGCAGGAATCACCAAGCCTTTTTCATTCCATTGCTTCCGGCACTCGTATGCAACAATCCAAATCGCCTTAGGCACAGACATTTACACGGTTTCGAAGATGCTTACCCATAAGAATGTAAGCACAACACAGATATATGCCGACCTCGTGAACGCAAAGAAAAGAGAGACAGCAAATAAGATTTCTCTTAAATAAATCCATTGCATTCATTTCATGGTGCCCGATATTGAAAAAATGTTCAATATCGGGCTTTTTAGTTAAAGGCTCCTAAAAGTTTTACGTGAGTCACGCGTGACTCACGTGCCTGTTTCTGCAGTTTTTCCTATTTTTGCGCCACAAATGATTAATAATACGCAATATGAAACAGTTTAAAAAAGAATTTTTGACACAGCATTTATTGGTTTTGTGTGCAATGTCTATCATTGGTGCACTTGTTCGCAACGAAGCCATGCAATATGGTGTAGACACCTTTAGCTGCAACTTGACGTTCGTTATCTCAACCACCATACTGATGGTTGTTTATCTCCATGCATTAGATAGTATAGTACGATTACTTGCACCATGGTTTAAGCATATCTTTTGTAATACAGTAAACAATACAGAAAGAAAGCGTCTGTCTTCTATTGCCATCAATGAAACAAATACATATGATGAGGGGGAAGAGCTAAACCTGGAAGATGTAACTTTCGTCTATGCAGATGAAGCCTCTTCTTGTATTACAAGCTATGAACAGTTGAGACAGGAAGCATTGGAAGAAAAAGCCAAAAAGGAAAAGGTCTTGTTAAACTCAGCTATCGATTATACCAGAAGAACTTTTGCTGCCTACATGAAAGAGGAGCATTTGAACCAACTTTGTGACAACATCGCTATTTTCCAGTGTTGTGCCTCTACACACATGAGACATCATTCATTGATTGTTGACAAGGCTATTCGTACTATAGACTTAATGCATTATGCTTGGAATATAGGAAACCTTTTCAAGAAGAAAGGCATTGATACAGCAACCTTTATAAAACAAGTTTTTGCTGATGCGCTGGTTGATGTGGAAATATCCACTATTATAAGGAAGTTAAGAATGGAAGGTACCTGCATCATAGAATTACTACCAAGCTTAGAGGTTCAAGGCGGAATCAAGACACATTATTGTTGCTGATAAGCATTGAGCGGTTATTCAGAGGTTATATCTCAGTGATATTTATCTCCATTACATAACTCATTTACTTTGTACCCGAATAATAAAAAATGAACAGATATGATAAATGAAAGTATCACCTTTGATAAGTTACCACAAGCGGTATCTTATTTAACAGAACAAGTTATCGAGTTGAAGCAAATGGTATCAGCACTTCAACCTACGTCATCAGCAAATAACCATATATTGGTTGAGATTGATGAAGCTGCTATTATTATAATGAAGTCGAAGCCAACCATTTATCGATTGGTAAACCAAGGCATTCTGCCATCCTATAAAAAAGGTAAGAAGCTATACTTCTATAAGGATGAGCTGCTTGCATGGATTGAGAATGGTCGAAAAGCTACCAAGGAGCAGAACTATTCTGAAATGCTAAAAGCCATGCAAGGAGGAATGAAGCGCAAACCCAAGTCAATGTATAATTTTTAACTCTATGCCAAATGACAGCTTTAAATAACAATAAGGAAACTTCCATCAATCCAATGATTATCATGGATAAGGCTATTGATATGAGTACTCGCCTATCAGGAAGCCAGTTTCCCGTAAGCATCTTTCCTGCCAAGATTCAGAGAATCATCAAGGAGGTACACGAATGCCACAGTTTTCCTACCGACTATATATCAGCAGCCATACTAACTGCATTGGCTGTTGGTATCGGCAACACGCACTTGGCACAGATGAAACAAGGTTGGCTTGAAAGTCCTATCTTATACATGGCTCTTATCGGAAGACCAGGAGCCAACAAGAGCCACCCACTTAGCTTCGCTATGAAGCCATTCCTCGATTACGACTATGAGCAAAACAAGTTGTTCGAGGAGCAATACAGTAAGTTTGAGGAAAAGATGTGCATGTCTCGCAAGGAACGCATTGAAAATGGAGAGGATGGATTTCCGCAAGAACCTGTACGCAAACGTTTCTTGGTCTCTGATGTCACACCAGAAGGCTTGAGCTATATTCATGCGCAGAACAAGAGGGGTTTATGCCTATGGACAGACGAGTTGTCTGCATGGTTCAAGAACTTCAACCGCTATAACAATGGTTCAGAGGAACAGTTCTGGCTATCAGTCTTTAGCGCCAAGACAACCATATCTGACAGAAGAAGTTCCAAGAGTTCCATTTTCATTAAACGCCCCTATATCTCAGTAATCGGAACCATCCAAAAGAAGATACTTAGTGAGTTGGCGAAAGGCGAACGCTCCAGCAACGGCTTCATCGATCGCATTTTGTTCGTCATGCCTAACCTTCAGCAGAAAGCGAGATGGAGTGACCGAGAGTTGCCCGATAATATAGAGCGAGATTGGCAAACCATCATTCAACACCTTATTGATATGGAGTGTCCAATAAATGAGCAACAGGAAATCGAGCCCCATGTTTTATCATTCACAGAAGAAGCTAAGGCAAGGCTCTATGAATGGCAGCATCACTTCTCTGAGCAATGCGACAATGAAACAAATGATACCATTGTCAGCATCTATTGCAAGTTGGAGATATACATCATCCGTTTCTGTCTGATCATTCAATTGGCGCGATGGACGTGTGGAGAATGTGATAAGGAAGCCATCGACCTGTTGAGTGTAGAGCGAGCCATCCGATTGACAGAGTATTTCAAGAACTCTGCCATATCAGTGCAAAATATCCTCAACGAGAATATGCTTACAGCTCAACAACAAGCAATCGTCAACCATCTTCCTGCAACATTCACCACGGCGCAAGCTCATGATGTCGCCAAAGAGAACGACATGAAGTCAAGGACATTGGAAAGATTTCTGAATGATAACATCGGAGTTCTATTTCGCAAAGAGAAGCATGGAGAATATTCAAAGATTAACTCGTGACGGTATTGTCGGAATTGTCGCTTTTGGCGGTTTTAATACCCAAAGCGACAAAACCGACAGAACCGCCACATAAAAAAAGAAATGAAATGAGTACACATAGATTCATATTAGAGCCATACAAAGGCATCGCTACCCGACATACATGTCCAGAATGTCATAAGAAACGTAGCTTCGCCCGATATATTGACACAGAAGGGAAGATTGAGTTCCCTCCTTACGTGGGTCGCTGCAACCATGAGCAAAGTTGTGGTTATCACTTCACTCCCAAGGATTTTTTTGAGAAGAATCCCGAAAAGAATGAGACATTCACAAAGGATGATACTATTTCATATAAGAAGAGAGAAATGCCGAAGCCATTACCCACTTCTTATATAGACGAGAACATCATGCGAAGTTCTCTGAAATGTTATGAGGCAAACAACCTTTTCTTGTTTCTATCTTCTCAATTCGGTGAAACAGCTACTCTTTCTTTGATGGAGAAATATCATGTCGGAACTTCCAAACACTGGACTGGTGCCACGGTATTTTGGCAAGTTGACAATCAAGGCAAGGTGAGAACTGGTAAGGTAATGCTCTATTATCCCGAGACAGGTAAGCGAGTAAAAGAACCATACAACCATATTTCATGGGTACACTCGCTTATCCCCCACAAGGATTTCAATCTCTGTCAATGCTTCTTTGGCGAACATCTTATCAATAAAGACAAGACCAAGCCTATAGCATTGGTTGAAAGTGAGAAGACAGCCTTGATAGCCTCCTACTATCTTCCTCAATTCTTATGGATAGCAAGTGGTGGTAAGAATGGTTGCTTTAACACGAAGTCGCTATCTGTTCTGAAAAACAGAGATGTGGTCTTATTCCCTGATTTGGGAGCGACAACAGTTTGGCAAGACAAGCTGCCAATGATGCAAGTTCTCGGCATCCGTGCAACACTTTTCGACTTTTTAGAGCATCAAGCCTGCGAAGAAGATAAAGCTAAAGGCTTGGACATTGCTGATTATTTGCTCAAAATCAAGCCTGCAGAAGCAAGACTTCAAGCCCTCATCAAACAGAATCCTGCCATTCGGAAGTTGATAGATGTCTTCAAACTCGAAATTGTTGACGAGCCTCAACCACGTTTCCGCACTCCTAAAAGGCAACGTGGTTTCAGACTCTGAGATGATTTAAAAAAATCGAGGTATCTGACGATAGCAAGTTATGTTTTGAGTTACTCAAAACCTTTCGAGTTACTCTCGAAAGCACTTGCCTATAGGTAGATACCTCTCCAAAGTCGAGTATCTGAATCAACCTATCGGTAAGCAGAGAATTGCATATATGATGACTTACTGTCGTATAGATTCATTGATTTACTGTCGTATATATATGCATGTCATATGATAAAACGTTTTACATGGAATGAGTAGAAAAAACCAATTTTTTCTTTCTACTATATATGTCATCGATTAATGATTCCTATTCTTGCGACAACTCCCAAGGCATACACCTACTATATGAAGATAAAGGCATTTGCTTGCCATCATACTCTTGTACGATTTGTTTGCGAAATAAAAGTCCAGAGTCATGTTCTTCCCACTTTATGCCCGTCACATAAGCCTTACCTTCTATCATTTTGATACCTATTGTATAATAAATCTTGTACCCATTACCATCACCATATGAAAGAATGAAGTCACTGCGTTCTACAAAATCCGTAGTTTTGTCTTTCCATGGTTTAACCAGCATTTCATATGGTAACCACCCTCCAGTAGGCTCTCCATTGCCTATCACATTATCATAAACCTCCTGTTTATTTTTATACTCAACAAGCAAGAGACGATCAGAGCAAATCGGAGGTATAGGAGCATCTTTCCAACTATCAAAATTAGGAGACAAAATTGCCACCCTAAAATCTTTAGCGAGCTTTAAGCTATCAACTACATCATAATTGGTTGAGATAGCAACTCCATGCCATTTATTAAATTCATCAATACATTGAGGACAATCCTTTATCCATAATGTGTCATTACAAAATACCATGGGAAGTTTGCGTTTGCCAATGGCAGAGATTTTCATTTTTCCACCCTGTTTGGTAAGTGTATATGGTCTTTGAATATGTAGGGAATCTGTTTGCAGATGCACTATATAAACATTCTTGTCATATTTCATCTTTTCCACATACAAAGAACCAAATACACTATCATTAAGGGTATCTATATCGCACCCATATATATCAAAATTCATCCTATTAACGTCAGCAACAATATCATCACAGCAGAAGTTTTTGAGGAATGATACAAAATCGTCTTGCAAAGCTTGACAGTAGGCTTTGCCTTTAGAATCATCGACATTAACTCTTTGAGCATAATAGTCATTACAGCCAACATAAAACTTCCTGAAAAATTCCGCTATGCTGTCATTCTCAGAGGTTTCTGTGCCTTGGACTTTTTGATTGCAACCACAAAGGGGCAAAATGACCACCAATAATAAAATTATCTTTTTTACCATATTTTCCACCAAATAATGATTATACACAAATAAATTTCGTGCCATTAAAAGGCACATAAAGTCAAAAACAGATATAGAATCTTTACTAATAGTCCTTACGACTGTCAATCCGCAGGGACAACTTCAGTTTTCAAATTCTTGACAATAGGTATGCCATAAAGACCTTTACACAAAGTTACATTCACGGTATCACCCTGGTCACATGTTTTATAAATATCAGAATCATCCAATCTAAAGTATTCTTTATTATCTAAAAATATTAAACTCACATTAAACTTTGAAAACCAATGTCTATAACCATTGTTTGTTATATGTTTCTTCCCCATAACATACGCTTCTCTATGATAGGATTCCGAATTAGCAAACCAATAGTTAGTTGATTGAACCAGCATAATCAGCAATCCAGTAATAAAAATACCGACACAGCACCCAAAAAATATAGCAAATGGAACTTCTTTTCCCTTAGCTCCAACAACGAACAACAATACAAAAATAGCTATGGCAGGTATGATTCCCCACACCCAAAATGGAAATTCAAGGATTGTATGTGCAGAGATGTAACTGTAATAAAGACCAATCCTCATTACAATAAAGATAAAAGCAATATTTGTTACCCACCTCATAATCTTATTCTTTCTCATGCGTTTAACAAAGCACACAAGTTTCTTGAACCATTCTTTTTTTATGAACGGTTCAAGAAATTTTAGACATTCAATCTTGCTACTTTGTTTTGTTGATACTTTCATACGTCTTTATTTTATGTTTTATCTAAAGAACGATAGACATTTGATTTTATTGCATAGTATTGCAGCATTATCTCAAAATACTGATCTATCAATGGTTTTATACGTATTACGCTATATTTAAATAATCATAGAAAACTTGGCGACATGCATATTTAGAAAGTTCCTATTTCTGATTTTATTTTGAGTAATCTTACCTGCATAAACTTTATGGCTTTTCTAACAAGTTATTAAAATAGTGATAGATTCAACATCTTTTAAATAGAAAAATCCATGTGGTGATCCAAAGAATTATGTTTTCATACAACTATAACTATATTATCATCTATTCTCGTAATCACACAAATTATTGACACCTATTAAAATAAAAAATGTCTCCACTTGATAAACTGTCTTTATCATTATAAGGGAAAAACAATAGATTTGGTATTGAATCCTTTAGTTCAAATATAGACCTACTTTTTGTTTCATAATTATATAAACAAAGAGTATTTGATGTAATTTTAATCTTATAAAAGTTGTTCAATCCGGTAAATTCTCCATATAATTTTCCCTTTAAGAACAATCTTATAGAAACTGCCGCTCTTTGTGAATCTTGATACTGACCTGACAATATTTTTTGTTGTATTACTTTAAAATTATTTTTCTTAATTTTTAATGAACCTAAATACTTGTACTCATAATCATTAGTTAAGTCTTCTGTTTTTATTCTTATTGAATATGTTACAGAACCATTATGCGATTCTAAGCATAATTTTTCTAATTCTGTTTCATATTTTTCCACAGAATCATAGGCGTTGTCTCTAATAGTTGAAGTACTTTTTTTGCAACCAATAATTAGAAAACAAATAGTTATATATATACAAAAAGTAACAATTTTCATAAAGCGTATTTTTACTATTATAAAAGAGGGTGTGTCATAAGTCTGTGATGTGACCTCCTATTTTAGATGATGATTATCATAGGCTTTTCCATTTTATTAGATAAAGCTCTGATAGCCAACAATTGATGTGGATTGATATACAAATAACTGCAATCGCAAACATCCCAAAAACTATTTTGGACAACATACTATCTTTTTGAAATTTTTGTTCAATATTTTCGTATGCAGGAAAATAATAATGATATGTCAACCAGTATAAACCATTCCATATAATTATGCAAATTATTGTTGCAGTTTTCACAGGAATATCAAGATCCATCCAGCATAGAAATAGCAATCTAATTATGTTAATTAGTGGAAGTGCTACTAAAAGCGATATAATTCCCGCTATGCTGATTATGGGATTCCATGAATGACTTACTTTAAAAATTCCTTCTATTATAACATAAAAAGCGTAATAAAGACTATGTAGTCCTTTCTTAATATATTGTGATACCAAGTTTGTCATATTCTTAAAGAGTTTTTTCGATTGGTGTAAAATCCTTTGTGTATGGATTTATTCTTATTCTAAAATCAGGAGTTCTTTATTACGTTTTACAGCCTCGTTTAATCTTTTAGTTTCCACTCCGTAAAGTTCAGCCAAGTCTCTGTCTATCATAATCTGCTTTCCACGAATAGACATTATTCGACTTTCTACAGGAGTGGTAACTACGACTTCATCATTTTGTAACTGGTCACAATTTGCGACCAGTTCTCCTTTATCTTGATGTTCTATATTATCTGCCATATTTCTATCTTTATTTTTGAGATCACAAATTGTGACTTTGAACATTACCATATTTAACAGCATTCAAAGGTAGTGCTTTAAGCCTTTAAACTACTATCACACAACCCTTTTTTTGAAAAGAACGTAAAATTAATAGTTTTATTGCTATGATAGTGTATTTTTAATCGCTTAACTCGTTGCACCGTACTCACGCCCCTTCCACTTAACTTTTGCCACATCCTGAATGGAATACCCCTTGCGGAGTAAACTAATAACTTCCCTATATTCGGCTTTCATCTGTTCTGCCGTTTTTACAGAGCCTACCTTGCCTACTGCCACCATTCAAAAGTGTAGAACAAAGTAAGCTCCGTCATGCCTGTCTCTCCAAGAAGAATTGCTCATTCTACTAATCGCCCAGCATCATACACTTTGGAGTAATATCGATGTAATCGAAAGTTAAATACGTTAAATTATTACCTTTTCGTATCTAAACATAATCCACACAGTCACTTTTCTACCGTTTAGGACGTATAGTATTGATAATCAATTATAGCAGTTTTGGTTATCTCATTTGTTACATCTTATATATTCTGCGGCACAGGAGAAATGATGTAGATTCAATTATAATAGAAGAACTTGCCCATTATTGTTTTTCCAGCCATTTTTTAACACACCTTATAGCTCTGATTTGTTCGCTTTCGCTAAACTTAGAATCGTCATTCGTTTCATTTCCTTCCAGAACAGCTTCATAAAGAACAAGAAAATAAAAATCGGAAGGGTTTATCATTCGTTCCATAATTAGTGGAACTATTTGTTTTCCCATTGATTTGAGAGGAATGAACTCAGGCAATTTTGCATATGAATATGTGCTTGCACTATATCGTGTCTTAGGATTATGGTCTATTGCAAAATTCCATTTATCCACTAAATTTGCAAAACGATTTCTTATGCTTTCTGGAACTTGTGAAGCCAATTCTTTTATTTTCTCTTTCTCTGTATTTGTTAGAAAATCCCTTGTTGATAGGCTGTCTTGTTTGTTGTCAGCATTAGAATTCCAAATGTTCTCTGGTTTATGTACTGTTTGCAATGGTACTTTAATAATAGAGTCAGAAGCCACTTTCTCATAGTCATTTGCAGAATGATCTGTTTGTTCCTTAAAACTTAAAAAGAAAAAATTTCTTCCCCAACCATTACCAAATATAACATCTAATGGTTCTCCTGTATCTTTCCATATTCTGACTCTTGCTGCAAATCCAAAATCAAATTTAACGGCAGTACTATCATATGTAAAAGTTACAGTATAGAACTTTCTTCCTATCTGTTTTCTTATTTGAGGGCGGCTGTCTCCTCCGTAATCCTTCTTTTTGAAAACTTGAACATCCGATACGTTAGCCTCTTTAAAAAATGGAACATACGCAGGACCAAAGGTCAAAGCCACGTTTCTTGCGCTATTTACAAGAGTACTATTGTCTAAGACCTCTGGTCGCTTGCATGAACTCAAGAATAGTGTACATAATACCGCTATTCCCCAAACTACAATCATTATAGATAGTATTTTTTTCATAATTCGTAATTTTTAATATTATATTCTTGAAATATTGCGTATTGATTACTCTCTATTGATCCTTTCCACCAATTCATCTGGTGTAAGTATTTCCATCTTTGAGAAACCAAACCACTTTTTGCCCAAGTCCTTAATGGATGCACCTATATGATCGTCGTACTCGAATGTGGTGGTAATCTCACCATCCGGGGCCACTATGCTGGATGAACTTTGTGAATTACCTATGTCACAATATGACTTGGCAAGAAACATGTCTTATTTGGTTTCATATATGAATTCTATTGTTTCATAGTGTTTCCTATATTCTTTTTTTAATTTTACGACCCTATTATTCTTATCATAAGTAAAGACACATGTATATGAAATAATGACGTCAGACATGTTTGGCTTATATGTATAACTATATTGAGTAATAAGACAATCCTTGACTATAATTTCAATACTTAACACATAGTCAACACTGGCATCAAGATATGTGTAATACTTATTGATATTTTGTATAGAAATCTTTTTTTGTTCCCCTATTGGCTTTGTAAATGACAAGATTTCGCTTGGGTCATAACTTGATAAAATATCAGCAATAACACATGCATCCTTATATATGACCTCGGGATATTTTAGCTTTATTCCATAATCTGTTAGGCTATTAGATTGATTTAAAAATATCTTTTGACGCGTTTTGTCATCTGTGGACAATTTAATCAATCTACCCTTTTTATTATATACCCCGATTTTTTTCCCATGTAGAAATAAACTTCTCTCTAACTTATAACCATTACTTAAAATGTTTACAACAGTCTGTGATTTCAATTCCAAACTGTTTAGAATTGAAATCACAGAAAGTATTAATATCGCGCAAAATCTCATTACTAATTTTTGTTTAGTTCCTTTCCAAAAGATAGTTCTGTAAAACACACCTTGTTTCGGCTTTGCGTTGCCCTCGTCCAATCTACGGAACCCTTCTTCTATACACTTGTCGGATTCTAGCAAGTGGTGTTGCATTTCCAATTGATGGTATTCCATTGTCGAGAGACGCTGAAACACTTCGGCATTGTTCTGTAGAAAGTGACGCATTGAAGTGAAAGCTCGCATTATTCGAATATTCACCTCAATCGCAGTGTCAGAACGTAAAACACTACTAAGCATAGCGACTCCGTTTTCAGTAAATACGTAAGGCATGTATTTCAAATGTTGTCCGCGTCCTTCGTTTAAGGTCGCAATTTGCGACCTTAAACATTCGTCCTTGGTCAATTGAAACATGAAATCTTTAGGAAATCGTTTAATATTACGTTTTACTTGCTCATTAAGACGCTTTGTTTCAACGCCATAAAGTGTGGCAAGGTCACGGTCAAGCATAACTTGTTGTCCTCTAATGATTTTTATTAGAGGCTCTATATTGTCAACACCAACCAACTGGTCACGATTTGTGACCAGTTCGCCGTTTCCTGTCTTTTCCGTTATATCTGCCATATTTCTATCTTTATTTTTGAGATCACAAATTGTGACCTTAAACGTGTTGTTACTTATTATTGCATTCAAAGGTAGTGCTTTTAGCCTTTAAGTCGCTATTGCACAATCCTTTTTTTGAAAAGAACGTAAAATCAATAATATTATTGCGGTGATTGCACTTTTAGTAATCGCTTCACTCGTTGTACGGTACTTACCCCTTTACCACACAACTTCGCCACATCCCGAATTGAATATCCCTTGCGAAGCAGACTTATTACTTCCCTATATTCGGCTTTCATCTGTTCTGCCGTTTTTACAGAGCCTACCTTGCGTCCGAGTTTTCCACCTTTCTCTATATACCGCTTCCTTCCTGACTGCAATCGGAATGAGATATTGTCACGTTCCAATTGCGCACAGGTTGAAAGCGTGGCTATCATTATCGGGGCAAAGAGGGACGGATGTCCTTTTTCATCCAATAATATAAGTTGTTCCTTTTGTATGTAGAGGTTAATGCCACAGTCAATGAGTTCCTTGACAGAGGCAAGCACCTCAAACGCATTACGCTCCAATCTGGACAGTTCGCTGACAAGTTGGATCCCAATGCGGTTTGCTTTGCAGTATTCCATTGCCTCACACAACACTGGACGCTCATCATTCTTCTTTACATAAGATAGACTGCACCTCGGCAATTGAAGCAAACTTCATTGCGCTCGGTTTGCACTATCTTTGCGCCAGAAATGTGTTCCTCAAAGACCTTGCTGACTTCGATACCCTTATATTTTGCATACTCCGACAAGTCCTTGACCTGTCTTTCCGTGCTCTGTTTGTCACCAATACTGGAGACACGAGCGTATATTACTCCTGTTGTTATCTATATCAAGATTAAATTGAACATGAAAATGCCTGTGCTCAGACAAGTCTTGCTGATTTATTTGGGCGCAGGGGGCAATCCACGGAGAATTCCCCCTTGTGCGCAAATTGGTGTTCTTTTAGCTCAAACAATAGACTCCACCTTAGGGGTGAGATGTGCATGGTATGCTTGTCAGTTCTACAAAAGCTTTGATTTATAGAGGTGGGACACTTTAGTTAATAGTTGCCAGGGCCAATCGCAAGGAGACATCCTGTGGTCAAACCTGCAGCCCAGGCAACGGAGGCGGAAGCAGGCTGTGGGGCAAAAATATGGAGAGGCGGGCAATAAAATGGAGAGGCGAGGCAATAAAAGGCGGGGCGTCTGCGTTTAGCTAAATATATAAGAATAAGTTTGCAAACAACGATATGATAGAATATATACGAGGCGAGCTGGCTGCGCTCACCCCGGCGCAGGCCGTCATTGAGGCGGCGGGTGTCGGTTATGCGCTCGGCATCTCCCTCAACACCTATACCGTTCTTCAGGGGAAGCGGGAGGTGAAGCTCTACGTCCACGAGGCGATCGTCACGGGAGGCCGCGACGACAGCTACACCCTCTACGGCTTTGCCACGGTACAGGAGCGCGCCCTCTATCGCCTGCTCATCACCGTCTCGGGTGTGGGAGCCAATACGGCGCGGATGATCCTCTCTTCGATCACGCCGAAGGAACTCTGCAACATCATCGCCGGTGGCGACGAGCGGATGCTGAAAAGCGTGAAAGGCATTGGTGTGCGGACGGCGCAGCGCATCATCGTCGATCTGAAGGACAAAATAGTGGCCAGCGGCATAGCCGACGAGCTCCATGCCGTCTCCAAGCCAGGCACTCCTGCGGTCGACACTACCGTTCGAGATGAGGCTGTGAGCGCGCTGACGATGCTCGGGTTCTCCCCTGCGCCGTCGGCCAAGGTCGTCCAGTCGATCCTTACTGAGCAGCCAACGTTGCCCGTGGAGCAAGTCGTCAAGCAGGCGCTGAAGCTCATCAAATAGAGTCCGGCAAGCGTCCTTGGGCGCAGAAGAGAATAAAGAGAATTAAAAGAAAATCAGGAATATACCCAATTTTTCCAAGCAAGATAGATATCTGACAAGCCCGCAGAGCCTTCCCACTTTGAATTTGAAGAAGGCAGCAGCGGGACCCCGATCAATATGAGGAAAAGGTCTGCCATCATAATGAGTGTCTTATTTGCGGTGAGCCTGGCGGCCATCGCAGGCAGGTTGCTGCTGTCGTCGGCTGTCGTCGGCGAACCAGCCTGGTCGTCGCTGCTTCCCGCCGACACCACGAAGACGAAGAAGCCCGACCTGCCCGAGGTGATCATCGACGAAGAGGAAATCCCCGACTCGCTGCTCCATCCGCGCTGGAAGATACAGCGTACCACCCCCATCACCTTCGACGACCTGCAGCAAGGCACCACCGACCTGCAAAGGCCGGAGAATATGCAGCAGACGGTGGAGTACAACGACTCCATCGACCGCTATGTCGTCGGCTACAAGATCGGTGGCACCTACGTCGGTACGTCGATCATGATGACTCCAGACGAGTACAGGGTGTGGAGCGAACGACAGAGCTGGGCCGATTTCTATCGCGAGAAGAACAAGGAGATTCTCCAGCAGCAGGGCAAGGAGAAGTTTGACTTCACCAACATGCACTTCGACCTCGGACCAGCAGAGAAAATCTTCGGCCCTGGCGGCGTACGTATCAAGACACAGGGTACCGCCGAACTGAAGTTTGGCGCGACGCTGAAGAACATCGACAACCCGTCGCTCCCCATCCGCAACCGCAAGACCACGACGATGGACTTCGACGAGAAGATCAACCTCAACGTCAATGGCAAGGTCGGCGACAAGGTCAACATGAACCTCAACTACAACACCGACGCCACCTTCGACTTCGACTCGCAGAACCTCAAACTCAAGTATGACGGCAAGGAGGACGAGATGGTGCGTCTCGTTGAGGCTGGCAATATCTCCTTCCCCTCCAACAACTCGCTCGTACAGGGCGCAAGCAGTCTCTTCGGTATCCGCACCGACTTCCAGTTTGGCCGCCTGAAACTCCAGACGGTGTTCTCGCAGAAGAAGTCGTCCAACAAGAGCGTCTCTTCCAAGGGTGGCAAGCAGCTCACCCCGTTTGAGATCGATGTCGCCGACTATGAGGAGAACCGCCACTTCTTCCTCTCTAACTATTTCCTTGCCCACTACGACGCGGGCATGCGCACGCTCCCCAACCTTGCCACGGGCGTGAAGATCAACCGCGTGGAAATCTGGGTAACTAACAAGACAGGAACCACCTCCAATACTCGCAATATTGTCGCCCTCACCGACCTGGGAGAGAACAACGGCGTGAGCCGTCCCGACCTCTGGGGACCAGGCTCGGGCGCTGTGCCTTCCAACCAAGCCAACGGCGAGTATCAGACCATCGCACAGGGCCACCCCGAGGCCCGCGACATCGACCAAGCCTCCAGCGCGCTGGAGGGCATGGGACTCGTTGGTGGTACCGACTTTGAGAAACTCTCGAGTGCGCGCCTCTTGTCCAGTTCGGAATATACGGTCAATACGTCGCTGGGCTATGTGTCGCTGCGCGCCGGGCTGCAGGCCGACCAGGTGCTCGCTGTCGCCTATGAATATACCTACGGTGGTGTGACCTACCAGGTGGGTGAGTTCTCCAGCGACCGCACCAACGTCGGCGAGGCCCTCTTTGTCAAGGCCCTGAAGAACACGAGCAACAACCCCGCGCAGGGCAACTGGCGTCTGATGATGAAGAACGTCTATTACCTCGCCTCGACGGTGCAGAAGGAGAAGTTCCGCCTCGACGTGAAGTACCAGAGCGACACCACGGGCGTCTATATCTCCTACATCCCCGAGGCTCAGGTGAAGGGTACGCCGATCATCAAGCTCCTCGGTGCTGACCGTCTCGACAACAACAACAAGGCCAACTCCAACGGCTACTTCGACTTTGTGGAGGGCTACACGGTGAGCAACGGACGCGTCTTCTTCCCCGTCGCCGAACCCTTCGGTTCCTACATAAAGAACTATCTCGAGCAGCATGGCGTGGCGGCAGCGAGCGCGGACAAGTATGCCTTCACCGAACTCTATGACTCGACGAAGACCGTGGCCAAACAGATAGCCGAGAAGGACAAGTACATGCTTGTCGGACAGTATAGCGGATCCTCTGCCAACGTCATCTCGCTGGGCGCCTACAACGTGCCGCAGGGATCGGTGGTGGTGACGGCAGGCGGCGTGACCCTGACTGAGGGAAGCGACTACTCCGTGGACTACAACTCGGGTGAGGTGACCATTCTCAACCAAAACATCATCGACGCGGGCACCAATATCAACGTCTCGCTCGAAAGCCAGAGCGACTACGGTCAGGAACGCAAGACGATGGTGGGACTCAACTGGGAGTATGACTTCTCGAAGAACTTCCAGTTGGGTGGTACCTTCATGCACCTGAGCGAGCAGGCCCTGACGACCAAGGTCAGCATGGGATCGGAACCCCTCAACAACACCATCTGGGGTCTCAACCTCAACTGGAAGAAGGAAAGTCAGTGGCTCACCAACATGCTCGACAAGATCCCCTTCCTCCACCTCACGCAGCCCTCGCAAATCTCTTTATCGGCCGAGTTTGCACAGCTCATCGCCGGCAAGGCCAGTGGCACGCAGGACAATGCCTCCTACCTCGACGACTTCGAGAATACGAAGAACACCATCGACGTCTCGCAGCCTACCTCCTGGATCATCTCCTCCGTACCGAGTCTCTTCAACGAGGCGAGTGACAAGACAACGCTCAAGAGTGGCTACAACCGATCGCTGCTCGCATGGTACAATATCGACCCGCTCTTCACACGACGTAGTTCGTCGCTCACGCCAGGCCATATCCGCAGCGACCTGGAGCAGCTCTCCAACTACTATGTGCGCGAGGTCTATACCCGCGAGCTCTTCCCGAAGCGCGACCAGAACAACTATAGCGGCCAGTCGTCGATGCTCACTGTCCTCAACCTCGCCTACTATCCCGACGAGCGTGGTCCGTACAACTTCAATCCAGACCTCACCCTCAACGGACGCCTCAACCAGCCCAAGACGAAGTGGGGCGGCATGATGCGCAAACTGGACACGAGCGACTTCGAGGCCGCCAACATCGAGTATATCGAGTTTTGGATGCTCGACCCCTTCATCTACAGCAACGAGCGCGAAGATGCTCATCTCTACGGTGGCGACTTCTATATAGACCTCGGCGAGGTGAGCGAGGATATCCTCCGCGACGGCAAGAAGTTCTA
>OHJB01000554.1_pt1 | contig 18872 bp, 9 predicted proteins | sample 1568431 | NCBI WGS metagenome assembly OHJB01 (sample SAMEA3879594, study PRJEB24766) | human gut metagenome | biome: human-associated habitat; feature: feces | place: USA | collected 1985/1987 | reverse complement strand
CGCCCTCGGCACTAGAGGGAGGCGCCTGCGAAGCAGGAGGGCCTGGTCCTCACGGAGGCTTCTTGTTGCTGGACATGACCATTTCTGTCAGCGGAAATTTTCGCCACATCACCGACAAGACATCGACTAAAAATTTAAGAATTGTAAATAAAAGATTTAAGAATCGTATCAAACATTTAAAAATCGTAAAAATTTTCATTGGAAGCGTCTTTTTACAAGTTTTTCGGAAAAATTTTGCATACTATTGTAGCCTTGATTGACACGAGAAACCGATAACTGAGTTTGAATCTTGTGTCCAAATTTTGTTTAACAACTAAAAAATTTTACCTTTATGGATGAAAAGATCAAGGCGAGGTACATCGACCCGATGGTCGACTGGTCCTTCAAACGGCTCTTCGGCAGCGAAGTGAACAAAGACATTCTCATTGAATTTCTGAAAGTCATCTTTCCGGAACACGAGATTGAAGACATCACCTATATTCCGGCCGAGCAGTTGGGAATCATGGAGGATGACCGGAAGGCAGTGTTCGATGTGATTTGCAGAACGAAGGAGGGGAAGGATTTCCTTGTTGAAATGCAGTACGCGCCGCAGGAACACTTCTTCGAGAGGGCATTGTTCTACACGTCTTTTCCGATAATGAAGCAGGGCAAGAAGGCGCAGCGGGACGAGGTTACCGGAGTGAAGGAAGAGTGGGACTATGAGTTGGACGGGGTGTATTTTCTCGGTGTCCTGAACTTCAAATACGAGGATGACGACCTCATCGAGCACAGGTATTGGCTGCGTGAGGCGACGACCGGCAAGACGATGACGGACAAGCTGAAGTTCGTCTTCGTAGAGGTCGAGAAGTTCAACAAGAGTGCGGATGAGTTGGCCACCGACTTTGACAAGTGGCTTTTCATCTTGAAGAACCTGTCGAAGCTGTTAGAGAGGCCAGCGGCGCTGCGGGACAAAATCTTCAGCCGCCTCTTCGACGTAGCCGAGTACGCCAGCCTTGACAATATTGACAAACAAAATTACGTAAAGGCCATGACAACAGCACGTGACACCCACAATCAAATCGAATACGCCAAGAAGACAAGTCTTGAAGAAGGACTCGCAAAAGGTCGTGCGGAAGGTCGTGAAGAAGGACGCGAGGAAGGTAGAGCAGATGCAAAACAACAAATCGCGATCAACCTGCTTCAGTTGGGAACGCCATGCGAAATTGTGGCGAAGGCTACCGGACTATTTTTGGAGGAAGTTATTAAATTAAAAGAAAATCGCTGAACTCGCATTTCCGCTAGGAACAATATCGTTGATATTATTGAGAGGCGGAAAAACGAAAGTAGGAAGAAAATGCTTCATTTTTCTTCCTACTCGATTTAGGATCTGATCTCCTTTGTTTATTTTACGATAATTTCCTTCACTTCAATTTCCCCATTCTTAACCTCAATGAATGGTTTTCCATTTTTTAAACCTACAGTTGCGTATCCGCTTGCGGTAGAAAGGAAAGAACGGAAATTTTTGCCTACTTTTGATTCAATGTGCAGAGTCTTGGTTACAGCATCGTATCTTACACCTGTAAGTGCCTGAATCAAACTGTAACTCGCAAGGGCACGAGCATACCATGAACAACATTCGTATTAGTTGAAAGTATTCCTCTTTATTAAAAATATCACCATAAGTTGGTATTTCTAAAGTCTGTGAATATGGTTACATTTGTGGTTGTCGAACAAACCGAACTGACAAATGACGTTATAGAACAGAATTCAGAAGATGGAAACAGAACACAAGATAACATTGGCCCGGATAGCAGGCAGTATAGTGCTGCTGGCGGTAGCGCATTTCGAACAGGGACTTACAGAAACATGTCAGATAATTCTTTATGCTGCGGCATATCTGGTCATCGGCGGCGATATCGTGTGGAATGCATTGAGAAATGTGGTCCGGGGAGAGGTGTTTGATGAGAACTTTCTTATGGCCGTCGCTACGGCGGGAGCATTCGCTACGGGGCAATACCCTGAAGCCGTGGCAGTTATGCTGTTTTACCAGATAGGCGAGATGTTCCAGGATATCGCCGTGGACAAAAGCCGTAAATCCATAACCTCGCTTATGGATATCCGTCCGGACTATGCCAATCTCGAAACCAGCGACGGAAAATTTACACGTGTGGCTCCGGATGCCGTGCCGAAAGGAAGCATAATTGTCGTGAAACCCGGTGAAAAAATCCCGCTGGACGGTGTCGTGATTTCAGGAAATTCATCATTGGATACCGCAGCATTGACAGGAGAAAGCCTGCCGCGCGAAGCTGGAGAGGGGAGTCAGGTGATAAGCGGGTCAATGAATATGACAGGACTGTTGAGGGTGCGGACAAGCGGCACTTACGGCGAATCTACTGTGGCGAGGATTCTGGACCTTGTGGAAAATGCTGAAAACGGCAAGGCGAAAACAGAGAAGTTCATCACCCGTTTCGCAAAGTATTATACCCCTGCCGTCACAGGCGCTGCCGTACTTTTGGCCGTAATCCCTCCGATAGTGGACGGGCAATGGCTGCTCTGGCTTCACAGGGCATTGATCTTCCTGGTCATTTCCTGTCCTTGTGCGCTGGTCATCTCCATTCCTCTGACATTTTTTGCAGGAGTCGGCGGCGCATCCAGACGCGGCATCCTCATAAAAGGCTCGAACTATCTTGAATCATTGGCCCGCCTCGGGACGGTGGTATTCGACAAGACAGGAACATTGACAGAGGGCAAATTCAGCGTTACGGCAGTATGTACGTCAGGAAATCATGATGAGAAAGAGCTCTTGTCGATGGCTGCTGCGGCCGAGAAATACTCTGACCATCCGGTCGCAACTGCATTGAAAACGGCAGCAGAGTCGGGTGAGTCAGAAGTGACCGGTGTGGAGAACTTTGCCGGTGAAGGGCTGAGGGCGGACGTTGGCGGCCATACTGTCTATGTGGGCAATGCCAAGCTGATGCTCCGCGCCGGTGTCCGTGCCTCTGAACCCGAGAAGCCGGGCACGGTAGTCCATGTGGCTGTGGACGTGGAGTATGCCGGATACATCATTATTTCTGACTCCGTGAAACCTCAGTCCGCTGCGGCAGTGGCTGCTCTCAAGGCCGAAGGCGTGATGAAAACTGTTATGCTGACAGGCGACAGAAAGGCTGTGGCTGAGGAAGTTGCCTCTGCGCTTGGACTCGATGAGGTGCATTCTGAACTGCTCCCTGCCGACAAAGTGGAATATGTAAAGTCAATGATGACCGCATTGCCGGAAAACAAGAGCCTTGCATTTGTCGGGGACGGTATCAATGACGCTCCTGTCCTGAAAACCGCTGATGTGGGAATAGCGATGGGAGCTGCAGGAAGTGATGCAGCGATCGAGGCCGCTGATGTCGTGCTGATGGATGACAATCCCGGAAAAGTCGCGGCTGCAGTTACGCTTTCACGCAGAACAGTACGCATTGTGCATCAGAACATCGCGTTTGCTCTCGGGGTGAAACTGCTGTTTCTGATTCTGGCGGCTTTCGGTGTCGCCACCATGTGGGAGGCTGTTTTTGCTGACGTGGGAGTGACAGTAATCGCTGTGCTCAATGCCCTTCGTGCGATGAAGTAGATTTCATGCCGCGAAGAGGGTTTCCTCATATTCCAAAAAATCGCTATATTGCCGTGCAATGTATCGATGATTCAGGCATTTTGTCCTACGTCCGGCGCGTGTCGGGCGTGAATCATTGAAAACCAATGTAACATTATGAAAAAGAACACATTGATTTTGGCCCTGACGGCAGTAACTATAACTTTAACCACATTGACAATGAGCGCTTTTTGGAATTCAAAGAAAAAATCGGCTGAAACTGACAGCGAGGGACATGTCCTGGTCGCATTATGGGCTGATTATGAGCAGGCGGTTTCGCTTGACCGCCCGGCAAAACAGGTAGAAATCCTGTCAAAAATCAAGTCTGAAGCGTCCGAAAAGCGTCTTGCGTGGGACTTTTATGACGCGGCGAAGAAATATGTCTCTGATGCTGCATCGCGTAACTGGAAACTTCAGGATTCATTGAAACTGAACCTTGGCGAGGAAATTGCGAAGTTCGATGAGCCGGTGATGTCGTTCGTCTGGAAATTGTACAAAGGCGACGAGCCTGCCGAAGCCATTTTCGAATATGTCCGTGCCAATGCGAAGAGACTGGAAGCCTCCTGCAATCAGCCGTTCTGGACTTCCTACGATGGCAGGTCCTCTGTTCCGGGTATCCCGGGAAGCGGATTCGTGACGGAGTTCTATGCCAATGATTATCAATACGCATTGTGGACGCTTCTTGCAAAAAACTTCTATACGGGCAAGTTGTTTGCCGATATTGCCGAGGCCTTGGCCGAATATCAGGGTGACAGTTACCCTATGAGTGCGTTTCTCGAATATGTTCAGTTGGAGAAGTCCTGGCGCAATGCAGACTGGAAGACTTCCGCATCCGTAAAGAAATCCTCTCTGGAGGCGTTTGCTGGCAAATATGTAGGCAAGGCCGTGTCAATGTTTGCCAAAGCTTCCCTGTTGGAGATGGAGTTTTCTTCACTGGGAGAGAAAAAGGCAGGCTCAGATGAGTATAAGGCACTCTATGGCGAGTGCGCGGCATTTGAAAAGGAGAGGACTGCATTTACAGGTGTTGAAAGCAAAGTAGTCGGAGACCTGACCACTATCGAAAACTTGTGCAGTCATTTGACTGCCAAGTCGGTAGAGGTGAGACTTGAAGACGGGAAAATACTCGTTCTGCTTCAGAATCTCAAGTCGGCAAAGCTGTCTATGTCCCCTGATGAGGCCGGTTCGAAAACGATGCTGTCCGAGAGTCTGGCCAATCCGAAATGCAGTTTCTATGTGAAGGATACGGTCTCGGTGGATTTGCCTGTGGTAGATGACGGGGATTATGTCATTGTCGCGAAAAACGGGATGAACGTCTCATCGAGGAGGTTCTGCTCTCACCGTATTTCCGTTGCATCAAGGACTGACAGCCGGGGGAAATGCATCTATGCTGCCGGGTGGAAAAGCGGAAAGCCGTTGGAATGTGCTGATCTGCAGCTGTATAAGAACGGAAAGGTCATAGCGTCTTGTGCCGATTTCAAGTTTGACGGATTCACTCCGCTGCCACAAGAGTTCGTGTCCGTGATGAAGGACAATGTCTATTATACATTGACCTGCTCCTATAAGGGAGAAGATGGTTTCATGAGAAAATCCGAACATCTGTCACTTAACAGCTGGTATAGTTCGGTGGATTCCGGGGATGACGCCAAAGTGCGTCTGTGCGGTGAGATCTTCACCGACAAGTCGGCCTACAATCCTGGCGAAACGCTTGAGTTCAAGGTGCTCCTATATAATATAGAAGGTAGAAACAATGCGCGTGTGGTATCTCAAGGCACGGAATGCAAAGTGGTCCTTAAGGACGCGCAGGACAATGAAGTGTCGTCTCAGCTGCTGACTACCAATGAATTCGGTTCATTGGCCGGAAAATTCGCGCTCCCGAAGGGACTCAGGAACGGATACTGGTATGTCAATGTCCTGACCGGCGGAAAAAAGCTGCTTGCGGTCAAACCGGTCCGTGTGGATGAGTTCGTTCTTCCTACTTTCGACCTGGAGTTCGACAAGACCGAAACACTGTTCTTCCCTGGTGACGAGGTTACAGTTTCGGGACGTGTGCGCAGTCTGTCCGGTCATCCTGTATCTTCTGCCAATGCTGTTTACGAGGTGACTTCATACGGAGACAAGATCGATTCGGGCAAACTGAAAATGTCTTCGGACGGCAGTTTTGTCGTCAGTTTCAAGGCTCTTCCCTCTCAGTGGAGCCGATACTACAATGTGGAAGTGAGGATTTCTGATGACACTGGAGAAACTCACGAATACAGTCGCGCAATATGGGTGGCGGATGATCTGACTCTGGAACTGGAGCTTGCGAATGGCGCTGAAGGTCAGGCATTTGCAACCGATGAAACGTCGGAAATCACTCCTCGCAGATGGCGGAGAAAAGAAAGTGTGAGCATACTTCGCGGCAATGTCGCTTCCGTCAAGATGGATGTCCTGTCCGATGATGGGGAAGCCGTGCCTGTAAAAGTGAAATACACTCTTCTGAATGAACGGGGAACAACTCTTCTGAGCGGCGAAGCGGCTTCCGGAGAGGCAGAAAATATCGACCTTAAATCTTGTCCGTCAGGACTTTATACTATCAAGGCCGATGCTCAGGCCAGAAGTCAGAGCGGAAAGGAATATACTGATTCGTCGAGTCTGAGGATTCTTCTGGTCAATGATTCCATGACGGTTCTGGACGCGCCTGTGAAGGATTTCATAATGCCGTTCGCTCAGCAGGTGACGGAGGGCGAAAATGCTTCCATCTGGTTCGGAATGGCCGATGACGCTCCGGTCTGGGCGATTGCCGAGATTTTTGGAGAAAAAGCCAATGCGTTGGATATCAAGTTTGTACAGCTGAGCGGAATGCGCGGCAAGGATGGCTCTCTTGTGAAACTGGAGTTCCCGTACAAGAAGGAGTATCCTGATGCTGTACTGGCAAAAGTCTTCTATTTCAGGAACGGTGATTCCGTGTCTTATTCATATGAGTTCCATAAGGTCCGCAAGTCTGACATCCTGCCGCTGGAGTTCTCTGCATTTGAAGACAGGACATTGCCTGATACGGAATATACATTCTCGGTGAAGACCGCCCCTGAAACGGAATGTCTGGCGGCGGTGTTTGACAAGAGCTCGGAACTTATTGAGCCGAATCATTGGCAGGTCTATTCTCCTGTCGAGTACAATGTCTGCACTATTCGTTACAACACCTCACCGGGTTCAGTGGATGCGGACGGCAGAGATGACGTAATCGCCTATGGCTCAGCGCGCAAGTCCAAGGCTCCGGTGTTCTATGCGATGAATGCGAGGGCAGACGTGGAGATGGAATGTGTAGAAGACGCTGCTCCTGTCATGGAGTCCAAGTCATTGGAATGCGGATCCGGAGCAGAACCGGCCGTAAGAGACAAATTTGCCAGCACATTGACCTTCCAGCCTTTCCTGCGCCCGGACAAGAACGGCAACCTTTCGTTCTCTTTCCGCACGGGCGGCACGTTGTCCACTTTCATCGTGTCTCTGTATGCCCACGACCGGAGCATGCGCAATTCCGCACTTCGTAGGGAAATGACTGTCTCGCTGCCTGTAAAGGTCAATGTCGTGGCTCCTGAATATCTCTATCGTTCTGATAATTACAGACTTGCAGTCGGGCTTTCTTCGGTTGCGGAAAACGACGTAGAAGGAACATTGACCCTTAATATATATAAGGGTGGGGATTACAAGGCTCTCGAGTCGTCGGGCGCGAAGCCTGTTTCTGTGCAGTCCCTGCGGGTGAAGGTCCCTGCGGGAGAATCGCTGCGCTCGCTTTTCGATGTCAATGTCAATGAACTGATTCCCGAGTGCGGCACTCTCGGATTCAAGGTCGTGTTCAAGGCGGAAAACGGCGGCAACGCATTCTCTGATGCGATGTTTGTGCCTGTTCTTGTATATCCTGATACTCAGCGTCTTACGGAGGCTCATTCGGCTGTGCTGCTTGCAGGTGCGGACCAGGATGCCCTGATTTCACGCCTGAGGAAGATGTTTGTCAATGCTGACGGGGACAATGCCGAGGTGAAGGTGCTCAGCATTATGGATATGGTCCGTGATGCCGTGCCGTCAAAGGTGGAACCTGCCGGCAATGATGTGCTCACACTTTCGGAGGCTCTGTACGTGAGACGGCTGGCCGATGCGCTAAGAGCTGCCGGCAGAATGCCTGCGAGGGACAGTGTAGTGCTTTCCGATGAGGAATTGATGAAGAAGATGCTGGCCTGCCACAATGCGGATGGCGGTTTCGGATGGTTCGAGGGGATGTCTTCGTCTCCTGTCATAACGGCTGTGCTGCTGGAACGGTGCGCGAAGATGCTGAAGGCAGGGTTGCTTGACGGCTCAGAGGCGGTGTCCGGAGATGCCGCGTCCGCGAAGAATGTGGAAGAGGTGCTCGCTTCTGCCGTGAAGTATATTGACAAGAGACAATTCGCTTATCTTCAGACGATTCCGTTCTGGTGCGGCGGCCTTTCGGACAGCCAATATATGTATGTGAGGTCAATGTATGCTTCGGTGAAGTTTACAGAATGGGATTCCGTTTCCGGTATCTTGGGCAGGCTGTTTGGCAAGAGGGCGAAGCAGTTCCGCTCTGATGCTAAAGCGTACCTCGTTCCTTCCAAGGAGCGCGGACTGAATGGCAGCATACTGGATAAGGCGCGAAGACTATCGACATTGATCCGTCTGAGTTCTTCCTCCGACGGAATCGCCTTGGCAAAGTTGTGGGGCGTGAGGGTCAATGCGGGTGCACGTCTCGAAAAGTCTATCGAAGCGGATGTGGCGTCGCTTCTCGAATATGCCGTGATGCACAAAGATGGCGGGATGTATTATCCGAATGCCGAGATGCCGTTCCGCGGACTGCTTGAGAGTGAGGCTTACGCGCATTCTATGCTTTGCGATCTGCTTTCGGGCTATGCTTTCAGGATGCAGAGTGCCGGCAATGGCTCTGTCAATGCTTCTGAGGCCAAGCGTGTCGCTGACGGTATCCGTCTATGGCTTATGCTGCAGAAGGAGACGCAGCACTGGGAGGCGACACCGGATTTCGTGGATGCGATAAATTCCGTTATGGAAGGGGATGCGGCCGTGAAATCCACAAAGGTGGTGGTGCTTTCAGCGGTTACGGATTTGCCTTTTGCGGAGGTGAAGGCTTCCGGAAACGGATTCACTGTCGAGAGGAAGTTCTACAGAATAGGAGCAGACCCGAGTGCGTCCGGGGAGGATCCTGCCGGAATGTCTGAAGCGTCCTCTGTCAGCGTGTCTGCTGAAGCGTCTATGGGCTCGTCTGGAGTAGGGTCCGGCACGACAGCTGATAAGGCAGGACGTCAGGAGATCAGGCCGGGGGACCGTGTCAATGTCGGTGACAAGATTGTGGCCGAATATGTTATCCACAATGATGAGAACCGTAGTTTCGTGAAGCTCAGTGCACCTCGCGAGGCTGCATTCAGGCCGGCAAACCAGTTTTCCGGAAGATACGGATGGTGGCTCTCGCCGCTGAGAATCACGGATTGGTATTCTTTCACGCCTCAGGGCTACCGCAATGTCAAGTCTGCTCTCACGGAATATTATTTCGATTCCTACCCGGAAGAGAATACGGTAATCAGTGAAGAGTTCTTCGTGACTCAGACAGGCACGTTCTCGGCTCCTGTCGTGACGATCGAATCCCTCTACGCCCCTCATTATCGCGCCAATGCCCCGGCACTTCAGCCTTTAGTATGTCGCTGATCACTCGCAAAAGTGATTTTGTCCGGAAAATGGTGGATGTTTACGGATAAGTTGTTCAAAATCAATAATTTGTCCGTAAAAAGGGCCGCTTTCCCGGACAAAACCTGATAAAAATATATTATGAAACAGAATAAACAGGAATATTTCAAGAAAAACGCCGAGTGGCTTGAGGCCAAATCCAAGGAGGACGGTGTCAATGCCCTCGAAAAGGGAGTTCTCTACAAAGTCCTTCAGTCAGGCCCTGAGTCGGGGAGGCAGCCGGGGATGACGAACGTTGTCATCTGCCATTATCTGGGCAGGACGATAGACGGCAAGTGCTTTGACACCAGTCTGGGCGGCTGCCCGCTTGCGATACGTATGCGAGAGCTGATAGAAGGCTGGGTCATAGCATTGAAGCAGATGCGTATAGGCGACAAATGGGAAATATATATCCCGTCGGAACTCGGCTACGGTAAAATCTCCCAGCCCGGCATCCCGGCCGGCTCCACATTGATCTTCGAGGTCGAACTGATCGGTATCCAATAGGACACTTTGAGGTTATTGGGTAGGACACTCTGAGCTTACTTGATTTATTGCTTCTCTCGACGAGGTGTCGCGGGACGGGGTTTGTGTGCTTCTAAATGTGTTCATTTTTTATGGAATCCGGGAAAAAAGATATAATTTTGCAGTTTGTTCCGAAATCCCGTGGCGATGGCGGAACGGAGCGTGTCCCGTGAACGCGGAATGAGCCGCTGACATATGGACAATTGTAAAACGGAAAAATAAAACAACGTCATATTATGATGACCTCTAACGAGATACGACAGAAATTTCTGGACTTTTTTGCATCAAAGGGCCACACCATTGTCCCTTCTGCACCGATGGTCGTAAAGAACGACCCTACACTTATGTTTACCAATGCCGGAATGAACCAGTTCAAGGACATTTTCCTCGGCAATGTTACACCTAAGACACACAGAGCCACCGACTCACAGAAATGCCTCCGCGTGAGCGGAAAGCACAATGACCTCGAGGAGGTAGGGCACGATTCCTATCACCATACGATGTTCGAGATGCTCGGAAACTGGAGCTTCGGCGACTATTTCAAGACTGAGGCCATCTCCTGGGCTTGGGAACTTCTCACGGAAGTTTACAAGATAGACAAGACAAAACTCTATGCCACCGTGTTCGAGGGTTCTGCAGAAGACGGCACATCTCTCGATGAAGAGGCTCACCGGACTTGGCTGAAATTCCTTCCGGAAGACCATATTCTTCTCGGAAACAAGCACGACAATTTCTGGGAAATGGGCGATACAGGTCCATGCGGCCCATGCAGTGAAATCCACATTGACCTTAGAAGCGATGAGGAAATCGCAGCTGTTCCGGGACGTGAGCTTGTCAACAAGAGCAATCCTCTCGTCATCGAAATCTGGAACCTCGTGTTCATGCAGTACAACAGGAAGGCAAACGGCGAACTTGAACTCCTGCCGAACCACAACATTGATACGGGTATGGGCTTCGAGAGGCTCTGCATGGTACTTCAGGGCAAGAAGAGCAACTACGATACAGACGTGTTCACAGGAATGATCAGCAAGATCGAGGAACTTTCCGGTCACGATTATCACGAGTCTGAGGATACTGAGGTGGCAATGAGGGTGATTGCTGACCATATCAGGGCCATCAGTTTCTCAATCGCTGACGGTCAGCTTCCTTCAAACGTGAAGGCCGGCTATGTGATCCGCCGAATCCTCAGAAGGGCAGTCCGTTACGGTTATACGTTCCTCGGATTTAATGAGCCGTTCCTCTGCCGTCTCGTACAGCAGCTTGCCGATGACATGGGCGGTGCATATCCGGAACTCAGAACTCAGCAGAAACTCATTGAAAGCGTCATAAGAGAAGAGGAGTTCGCATTCCTCAGGACATTGGACCGCGGCATCAGACTCATGGATGACTATCTTGCGAAAGCAGCTGAGACCAAGGTGATTGACGGTAAGGATGCATTCGTGCTCTACGATACATACGGCTTCCCGATAGACCTTACGGAGCTGATCGCTTCCGAGAAGGGCTATAAGGTGGACCTCGAGGCGTTCAATGTGGAACTTCAGAAACAGAAGGAGCGTGCTCGTCAGGCCACGTCCAACGAATTCGGTGACTGGATCCAGTATCACAACGGCGAGGAGGAAGAGTTCCTCGGCTACGATTACACCGACATTGACGGGGCAAGCCTCATCAAGCAGCGCACCGTAAAGCAGAAGAACAAGGTCATGTTCCAGCTTGTCTTCGACCGCACTCCGTTCTATGCGGAAATGGGCGGCCAGATAGGCGACACCGGATATATAGAGTCTGAAAGCGGTGAGAGAATCAAGATTCTGGACACCGTGAAGGAGAACAACCTCACGATCCATATAGCAGAGCGTATTCCTTCAGACTGCTCAGAGTCATTCTCGCTTCATGTCGATGCCGCTAGAAGGCTGAAGATCACGAACAACCATACTGCAACCCATCTTCTCGACAGGGCATTGAGAGAGGTGCTCGGCACACACGTTGAGCAGAAAGGTTCGTATGTATGCCCTGACTATCTCCGTTTCGACTTCTCGCATTTCTCCAAAATGACCGACGAGGAGCTCGAGAAAGTAGAGAAGAGGGTCAATGAACTGATCCGCGCCAATTATCCTCTCGTGGAAAAGAGGGACGCGACAATGGAAGAGGCCAATGCAATGGGCGCAATCGCATTGTTCGGTGAAAAATACGGCGACAAGGTCAGAGTCGTGAAATTCGGCGACGCTGTGGAGCTTTGCGGCGGAACACATGCGCAGGCGACCGGACAGATCGGTACATTCATCATCCTGTCTGAAGGCGCTGTGGCTGCTGGTGTAAGACGTATTGAGGCAGTTACAGGCGAGGCGGCATGGATGCATACCCGCGCTCTCATGGAGACATTGAAAAATGCAAAAGCGTTCTTCAACAATACCCCGGACCTCGGTGAGGCTATCCGTAAGGTACTCGACGAGAATACCGGCTACAAGAAGGAGATTGAAGGATTCGTTCAGGAAAAGACCGCGCGTCTTGCTGAGAAGCTTTCCAAGGAGGCTTCCGAAATCAATGGACTGAAAGTGGTCAAGTTCACCAACAGCGTGGACCCTGCATTGATAAAAGGCGTGGCAGGACTTCTCCAGAAGCAGTCTGAGAACTTCGTGTTCGCCGCTGCATTTGAATATGCGGAGAAGCCGAATCTCGTGCTCATGTACTCTCCGGACCTTGTTGCCAAAGGAAAGAACGCAGGCAAGGATATCCGCGAGGCTGCCAAATTCATCCTTGGCGGCGGTGGCGGACAGCCTGGACTTGCAACCGCGGGCGGCAAGAATGTTGCAGGGCTGAAGGACGCTCTCGACAAGCTTGTAGAAATAGCGACTGCTTAGAATCAGCCGTAACACAGACAAAGGAGTAAGGAATGAAGAAACTCGACCAGTTCATCATCAAATCATTTTTGGGACCGTTCTTCGGTATCCTGATGGTGGTCGTGTTCATTCTCATGCTCCAATTCCTGTGGCTATATATAGATGAGCTCGTAGGTAAAGGCTTGGGACTCAGGATTATACTTGAGTTCCTCGGATGGGGAAGCGCCACTATGCTGCCGCTTTCCCTTCCGCTCGCCACGCTTCTCGCTTCAGTGATGACAGTGGGGCAGATGGCCGAGAACAACGAGCTTATCGCCATGAAATCTGCCGGCATATCATTGACAAGAGTCCTTACACCTCTTACAATATGTGCCGGCATAATCAGTATCCTTGCATTTTTCGCGGTCAACAACCTCGTCCCGGTCGCCTACAACAAGATTTTCACGCTTCGTGATGACATCGGAAAGACAAAGGAGGAAATCAATATCCCTACCGGAACTTTCTACGACGGCATTGACGGATATGTGCTGAGAATCGACTCGAAGGACGACAAGACGAATATGATGCACGGAATTCTGGTCTATGACCATACCGCGGGCAAGGGCAATGTCAGCCTTACGATCGCGGATTCCGCAATGCTCAAGATGTCCAAGAGCAAGGATTACCTCACGTTCCAGATGTTCAGCGGAATAAACTATTCCGAGACGAACAAGATGAATTACAGGGATACCTCGCTTCAGCTGCAGAAGACCAATTTCCGCAACCAGAAGATGATAATCCCGTTGCAGAACTACGCCTTCCAGAAGTCTGAGCAGTCCAAGTTCGGCGACCAGGTAAGGGCAATGAACCTTACACAGCTCGGTCACGGAAAGGATTCCCTTACGCATCTGAACGATTCCACGTGGGCTGTGAATACGGCATCATTCTTCTCCAGACGCATACTCAGGTTTGCGAACCAGCTGGATACTGCAAGCCATTTCCAGGGTACGACATTGTTCGACAGGAGCAAACTTAAAAAATGGGGCAGCAAGGAGGAGGAACTCAGCGCGTACCGTAATGCCGAGAATATGGCAATCGAGTATTGCACCGCTGTAAGCAGCTATGAGAATGATGTTTACGGCTATATCTACATCCTCAGACGTACGGACGTGGAACTGCTCAAGAAGTTCGCGGAGGCATTGGCCTGTTTCATCCTTTTCTTCATCGGAGCGCCTCTCGGGGCATTTATCCGGAAAGGTGGACTGGGCGTATCGGCCATCATCGCCGTACTGTTCTTCGTGCTATATTGGGTAGTCGATATTACCGGAACAAAACTGGCACGTGACGGAGCTATTACAGCAGCTGCCGGAGTATTCATATCCACCATTGTCCTGGCACCGCTCGGAGCGTATTTCACGTGGAAGGCAGCGCACGATTCTGCAATCTTCAATACGGAGAATTTCGGTTCATGGTGGAGAAAAATCAAGAGCAAGTTTATGAGCATATTCAGAAAGACAAGAATTGTCTATATGGGAACGCCGGAGTTCGCGGTTGCTCCTCTCAAGGCCCTCATTGAGGCCAAATACAATGTCGTAGGTGTGGTGACCGTGGCTGACAAGCCGAGCGGAAGAGGATTGAAGGTCAATGAAAGTGCTGTGAAGAAGTTCGCAGTGGAGAACAATATCCCTGTCCTCCAACCGCTCAAGCTCAAGGATCCTGAATTCCTGAAGCAGCTCGCGGCATTCAAGGCAGACCTTTTCGTGGTCGTCGCATTCCGCATGCTGCCGCAGGAAGTCTGGGCAATGCCGAAGCTCGGCACGTTCAATCTCCATGCAGCCCTTCTGCCTCAGTACCGTGGCGCGGCTCCTATCAACTGGGCAGTGATCAACGGCGAGAAGATGACAGGAGTGACTACCTTCATGATAGACAAGGATATTGACACAGGCGGAATTATGCTCAGGCAGGAATGCCGTATAACTCCGGAAGATACGGCAGGTACGCTTCACGACAAGCTGATGCCGATCGGAGCGGAACTCGTGGTACAGACCGTTGAGGGTATCATTGAGAAGAATATAGAAACGCGTGTCCAGAGGAGTTTCATCCAGGGTTCGGAAATCCTGAAACCGGCGCCGAAACTCACTCGGGAGCTGTGTGACATTGACTGGAACAAGAAAACATCCGCTGTTTACAATCTGATCCGCGGTCTGAGCCCGTACCCGGCTGCATTTACCATGCTGAAATCGGAAGCGCATCCGGAACCGGTCCAGTTGAAGATTTATTTCGGAGAGAAGGTGGAAGGAGAGGATTTCAGGTCAATGCTTGAGAAAGCCGGCAAGTCAGAGGCTGTTCCGGGCGAGATTCTGAGTGACGGCAAATCATTCTTCGCTGTCACTACGGCTGACGGAGCGGTTTCTCTGACTGATGTCCAGCTTTCAGGCAAGAAGCGGATGGATGTGAAGGCATTCCTCGCAGGCTTCCGCAATCCGGAATCATGGAAAATAGTAAATGACACTAAATAACAATTATAAATGAAAACAGCAGTTCAATTCGGGGCCGGCAATATCGGCCGAGGATTTATCGGAGCCGTACTTTCGCAGTCAGGCTACAAGGTAGTGTTCGCAGATGTGAACAAGGAAATCGTGGACAGGATCAATGCTGACAGGCAGTACACTGTCCATATCAAGGACGTTGACAGTGAGGATATTCTGATTTCCGGCGTCAGCGCGGTGGATTCATCTACCGATGCGGTAGTGGATGTGATAAAGGAAGCCGAAATTCTGACTACAGCGGTAGGTCTGAGGATACTTCCGTTCATTGCACCGGCTATTGCCAAAGGCATTGTCGCGAGAAAAGAAGCCGGAATCGAGGCTCCTCTGAACATTATCGCTTGCGAAAACGGACTCATGGCATCGTCACGTCTTAAGGAAGCTGTGCTTTCTCATCTCGACGAGGCTCAGACAGAGTGGTGTCTCGCGCACACAGGTTTTCCAAACTGCTCTGTTGACCGCATTGTCCCTCCGGTAAGAAGCGAGAATCCTATCGACGTGGCTGTGGAGAAATACTACGAATGGAATGTCGAGGAAAAGGCGTTTGTCGGAAAAGCTCCTGAAATTGCAGGTATGAATATGGCCGACAACCTCCTCGCATACATTGAGAGAAAGCTGTTTACGCTCAACACCGGTCATGCGATCACAGCATATCTCGGCAAGATGAAGGGCTGCCAGACCATTCTTGAGAGCATTGAAACTCCGGAAATCTACGCTGTCGTGCATGCTGCGATGCAGCAGAGCGGCGAGGCTCTGGTAAAGCAGTTCGGCTTCGACCATGAGGCGCATTTCAAATATATAGAGAAGATTATCAAGCGTTTCCACAATCCATATCTCAAGGACGACGTTACCCGTGTGGGACGTGAGCCGATAAGAAAGCTTTCTCCGGACGACAGACTCATAAAGCCAGTAATGACAGCCAAGAGTTTCGGACTGCCTTATGACAAGATTCTGCTCGGAGTAGGTGCTGCATTGCACTTCAACAATCCTGAAGATCCGCAGAGCGTACAGCTGATGGAAAAGATTGCTACAGAGGGACTTGTCCCTGCCATTTCGGACGTTACCGGCATCAAGTCCGGAGATCCGATGCTTCAGGAGATTGTCAATGCCTACAAAGAGGTGGAGAAGATATGATGCTTCACAGACTTACAATCGCGGCTGCAGCATTGTTCGCTATGTCCGTGACTGCGGCTAATGCTCAGAATCCCGAAGCCGGATACCAGGAAGGCATTGACCGTAACAAGGTGGAAATCAATTCTTTTGAAGACCTTCAGAATTATTTCAGATATTCTCCGAAAAGAGATGTCATCATCAGCGCTCATCGTGGCGGTATGATGGCTGGTTACCCGGAAAACTGCATCGAGTCGTGCGAAAAGACATTGTCAATGATGCCGACGTTCTTCGAAATCGACTTCAGTTTCACGAAGGACAGTGTCATGGTACTGATGCATGACCTTACGCTGGACAGGACCACGACAGGCAAAGGCAAGGTCTGTGACTATACCTATGAGCAGATCCGCCAGTTCAATCTCGTGGACAGAAAGGGCAAGGAGACCCCTTACAAGATACCGACATTGAAGGAGATGCTGGAGTGGGGCAAGGATAAGGTCGTCTTCAACTTCGACAACAAGTACATCAATACCAAGGGCGTGAGCGATGCCGAGAAGAAGGGAGCGTTGGACTACTATATCAAGCAGCTGCTTCCGGGAGGGGACTGGTCAATGTACCACAACATCATGTTGAGCGTGCGTTCCATCGACGAGGCTCTGTACTACTGGAATCACGGCGTGCAGAATGTGATGTTCTGCGTGGAAATCAGCAAGCCTGAACATTTTAAGGCTTACGATGAGTGCCCTATTCCGTGGGACCACATCATGGCTTATATACGTCTGGCCGTGAACCCTGAACTTCATGACATTTACCGCGAACTGCATAAGAAGGGCGTGATGATAATGACCTCTATCACAGGCTCTTCCGACAAGGTGAAGAAAGATGTGGACCGTCGCATCGCCTATGAGCGCGAACTTCTGGCCGAACCGGACATCATCGAGACCGACTACCCGTCCGAGTTCATCGGACTTCCTTGGAGCAGGAAAGAAATCCATTCTCTCCAGGACAAGGCCATCAAGTCAATGAGAACAGCGAGACCAAGAAAATAACACCATGAAACCGATAAGAATTTTCGTTGCTGCAACGGCTTCCCTCTTTGTCTGTGTCAATGCCTCTGCACAGGTAACTCGTGAAAAACTGGCGGCTGATCCTTATGCAGTAGTCGGCATCTACCATGTCTATAAGCCTGGCAATATGCAGGACACGGCAGCGCCGGAAGGATACAATCCGTTCTATATCAGTCATATAGGACGTCATGGCTCACGCTATCACGATTCGTCCAAGAAGTTCGACAAGGCGCCGGAAAAAATCCGTAAGGCTGCGGAAACCGGGATGCTTACTGAGCGTGGAATGGCATTGTACCGCGAATTGATGAAAGTCGATTCTGCTACGGTGGGAAACTTGGGCAAACTTTCCGAACTCGGAGCTGAGGAGCATCAGATGATAGCGAAACGTATGTATCGCCGTTTTCCGGAGGTGTTTTCAAGTGAGGAAAGAATCTATGTGGACGCCGCTTCAAGCACTGTCAGAAGATGCCAGGAGAGTATGATGGCGTTTACAAAAAGGCTTAAGAAGGAACGCAAGAGCCTCAAGGTCAATGTCCATAGCGGGGATTCCTACATGGCATACCTTCTCTACAAGCCTGCGGATTATTTCGATATCGTACACCTCGGCAGTGATGTTACGGACTCATTGGCCAAGTCGTTGTTGGATACTACAGCATTCCTTTCTTCCATTTTCAAGGATCCGGAAGAAGGTGCCAAGCTGGTTTCCCCGTCCTGGAAATTCATGAGAGAGGTGCTCATCTGGGGCAGTATCGCGCCGGATATCAGGCTGGACGATGTATGCGTGCCTGCGTACTACACTGAGGATATGAGGTATCAGCTGGCTAAGGTCAATGCCTGCAGAATCTATTCTGAGATGTGCAATTCAGTGGAGTCCGGCGGACGCAGGATGTCATTGACAGAAACTCTGCTCTCTGATTTTATCGCGAAGGCGGATGCGGCGCTTACATCCGGGAGCCAGCGTGCAGCGGACCTCAGATTTGCCCACGACGTGTCTGTGGCGCCGCTTTCTGCATTGATCGGCATCGAGGGCTGCGACAAGAGGCTTCCGGCAAAGGATGTCTGGAAGTACTGGATGACGTCAGAATATGTTCCGATGGCAATGAACCTGCAGATGGTGTTCTACCGTAAGGATGGTGACGCCAAGTGCAAGGATGTTCTGGTCAAGTTCCTCTTGAATGAGCAGGAGCGTCTCGTGCCGGCTCTGACACCGGTTGAAGGCCCATACTACAGATGGAAGGACGTGCGCAAATTCCTTCTCGAGAAGGTGAAGTATGCGCATGAAATCAATGTCCGTTGGGGTGTGGCGCAGTAAATTCTTGATTCCGGGGCAAAAATGTCAAATTATTTTTGTCGAATGGAAAAATAGTCATATATTTGCATTCCCGATTTGGAAATAGAGACCAAGTCGGAATGCAAATAAGCTTGGGAGCATAGCTCAGTTGGTTCAGAGCGTCTGCCTTACAAGCAGAGGGTCGGG
>OHJB01000519.1_pt1 | contig 19609 bp, 10 predicted proteins | sample 1568431 | NCBI WGS metagenome assembly OHJB01 (sample SAMEA3879594, study PRJEB24766) | human gut metagenome | biome: human-associated habitat; feature: feces | place: USA | collected 1985/1987 | reverse complement strand
CAATTCATTCCGCAGGAAAGGATTTACACCGACGAACTCCGTCGGCTGGCTTGGGGAACAGATGCCGGTTTCTACCGCCTCATCCCGCAAATCGTAATCCGTTCGGAAGGAGAAGAGGAAATCTCCCGGCTGCTGAAACTTGCCGGCAGCCACAACCTGCCCGTCACTTTCCGGGCAGCAGGAACCAGCTTATCCGGACAAGCCATCAGTGACTCCATACTTATTGTAGCCGGCAAACATTGGGAAGGCTACAGCATATCTCCCGACCACGAAGAAATCACCCTGCAGCCCGGCATCATCGGACAACGGGTCAATGAATTGCTGGCCCCTTTCGGACGGAAATTCGCTCCCGACCCTGCCTCCGTAAAAAGCGCCATGGTGGGCGGTATCGTCATGAACAACGCTTCGGGCATGAACTGCGGTACGCATGCCAACAGCGACAAGGTGCTTCTCTCCGCCCGCATCGTACTGGCTGACGGAACGGTTCTCGACACCGGAGACAGCGTAAGCCGCGCCGCATTCGAAGTGACACACCGCGATTTCATCCGGCGCATCTGCACGCTCCGCGATGAAGTGCGTGCCGACGGGAAACTGGCGGAACGCATCCGCTACAAATACTCCATAAAGAATGTAACCGGTCTGAACCTGCTCCCTTTTGTCCGCTTCGACGACCCGTTCGATATCATAGCCCATCTTATGGTGGGTTCGGAGGGAACACTCGCATTCCTCTCGCAAGTGACTATGAAAACGGAGTATGACTACCCTTGCAAGGCAAGTGCCATGCTCTACTTCAAGACCATAAAAGAAGCTTGCCGTGCTGTGGTAGCCATGAAAAAACTAACCGACGGCAATGGTGAGTGGACCGTAAAAGGAGCAGAGCTGCTGGACTGGAAATCTCTGGCATCGGTAAGCGACCCCGTATTCCTGAAGTATAAGGGCGAAATATGTTCATCCACCCTGCCCGGCGTAGAACCGGGAGACGAAACCGGACTGACCGCCGTGCTGACCGAGACCAAAGCCCGCAGCACGGAAGAACTTCGGCAGAACATCCGTACGATAGAACAATGCCTTTCCGCTTTCCAGACCTACACGCCCGTATGCTTCACCGACAAGCCCGAAGAGTATTCGAAGTACTGGGCCATCCGCTCCGGCATCTTCCCTTCCGTGGGCGGAACGCGGAAACCGGGAACAACGTGCCTCATCGAAGATGTGGCTTTCCACATCGAGGACCTGCCCGAAGCAACCGCCGAATTGCAGCAACTCATAGCCCGTCACGGCTACGAGGATGCCTGTATATACGGACATGCGCTGGAGGGAAACTACCACTTCATCCTCAATCAGTCTTTTAGCAGCGAAGCCGAAGTGAAACGCTACGAAGACCTGATGAATGATGTCAAGACGCTGGTTGCGGACAAATACGACGGCTCGCTGAAGGCAGAACACGGTACGGGCAGAAACATGGCTCCTTTTGTACGCCACGAATGGGGAGATGCAGCCTATGAGGTGATGAAAGCCGTCAAAAACCTGTTCGACCCGAAAGGTCTGTTGAATCCGGGCGTTATTTTCAATGACGACCCGAAATGCCATATCAAAAATTTCAAACCGCTTCCGCTGATTCCTTTGGATGCCCAAAATCCGGCAGCCAAAGTAAACCGCTGCATCGAATGCGGCTTCTGCGAAGTGAACTGCCTGTCCTGCGGCTTCACCCTCTCCTCAAGACAGCGCATCGTGCTGCAAAGGGAGATAGCCCGCCTTCGACAGAGCGGCGAAGCCCCCGAACGTCTCGCCCTGCTGGAAAAACAATACCGCTATCCCGGCAACCAGACCTGTGCCGGCGACGGTCTCTGTTCCATGTCCTGTCCTATGGGAATCAATACGGGTGACCTGACACACATCATCCGCCAGAAAGAATTGCCGCAAGGCAGCATGGGATATAAGGCCGGCAATTTCGCCGCCAATCACTTCGCCGGCATCAAAAGTGCACTGCGCCCCGTATTGGGACTTGCCAACCTCGGTCATTCCGTATTGGGAACCAAAGCAATGAGCTGCATCACCAAAGGCATGCACAACGTTCTCGGCATCCCCCTTTGGACGCCGGCAATGCCCAAAGCCTATTCAATTAAAAGTTCACAATTGACAATTGACAACGATACCCTGCGGAATAAGAACGCGGACAAAGACAGTTCGACTAATGGTCAATTGAAAGTGGTTTATTTCCCCAGTTGCATCAACCAGACAATGGGACTGCCAAAGAAATCGCCTGTGGAGCAGGCATTGGCGAGCAAAATGATTGCCTTGTTGCAAAAAGGCGGTTACGAAGTCATCTTCCCCGAAAACATGGAAAAGCTTTGCTGCGGCACAATCTGGGAAAGCAAGGGAATGCTTGACATTGCCGACCGCAAATCTGCCGAACTGGAGGCAGCCTTGTGGAAAGCCAGCGAACAGGGCAGGTATCCTGTATTGTGCGACCAAAGCCCGTGCCTGCACCGGATGCGCGAGACCATCCATAAGATGAAGCTTTACGAACCGGCAGAGTTCATATATACATTCCTGCGCAACAGACTGGTATTCACCCCTACCGACCGCCCTGTGGCAGTCCACATTACCTGTTCCATGCGCAAGATGGGGCTTGCCGATACGATTACAGCCTTGGCACGTCTCTGCACATCCAAAGTCATCGTGCCCGAAGAAGTAGGCTGCTGCGGCTTTGCCGGCGACCGCGGCTTCACATATCCCGAACTGAACGCATACGCCCTGCGCAAGCTCCGCCCCCAGATAGAAGCAGCCGGCGTAAGCATCGGATATTCCAACAGCCGTACCTGTGAAATCGGGCTGACAACCAACTCCGGCATTCCGTACGTGTCCATAGTCTACCTGGTAGATGAATGTACCCAACCCGCAACCGTTAAACTCAACAACTAACTTAACACACAAAAATCATGAGTAGTACAGTAAAAACAAACAAGCGCATCCTTGCCCTCGACATCCTTCGCGGTGTCACCATTGCAGGCATGATTATGGTTAACAACCCCGGTACATGGGCGCATATCTATGCCCCCCTGCGTCATGCGGAATGGAACGGTCTTACCCCCACCGACCTTGTATTCCCGTTCTTCATGTTCATCATGGGAATTTCCACATACATCTCCCTGAAAAAGTATAATTTCGAATTCAGCCGTGCCGCCGGCATGAAGATTCTGAAACGTACCATACTCATCTTCCTCATTGGTATGGGTATCGGCTGGTTCTCGAGGTTCTGTTATTACTGGACTTCTCCCACGGAGGGCATCGGCTTCGGCGCCCAATTGTGGGAAGCCGCATGGACATTCGACCGCATCCGTATCCTGGGTGTCATGCAGCGTCTGGCCCTCTGCTACGGTACTACCGCTATCATTGCGCTGACCATGAAGCACCGCAACATTCCCTATCTCATCGCTACCCTACTGACAGGCTACTTCATCCTGTTGGTTTGTGGCAATGGATTTGCCTACAACGATACGAACGTCCTTTCTGTTGTAGACCGTGCCATCCTTACCCCCGCACATATGTACAAGGATAACGGCATCGACCCGGAGGGCTTACTAAGCACCATCCCTGCCATAGCCCATGTACTGTTGGGCTTCTGCGTAGGCCGTATGATGCTCGAAGGAGGCAAGGCTGATGAAAGCCGTGAAAGTATGCTGAACTCGCATCTTATCAAACTGTTTTTAGCCGGTACCATCCTTACATTCGCCGGCTTCCTGCTGAGTTACGGATGCCCCATCAACAAGAAAATATGGTCGCCTACCTTCGTACTGGCTACCTGCGGATTGGCTTCCAGCTTCCTGGCGCTGCTCATCTGGATTATCGATGTGAAAGGCTATAAGAAATGGAGCCTCTTCTTCGAGTCGTTCGGTGTCAATCCTTTATTCATGTACGTGCTGGGCGGTGTGCTCGGCATTCTCTTCGGCAGCATCTGCTTCCCGTGGGGCGAAGGTAACATCAGCATACACGGATTTCTGTACAAAGTGCTGTTGATGCCTGTATTCGGCGAAACTGGCGGTTCGCTGGCGTATGCGTTGCTGTTCGTCGGCATCAACTGGTGCATCGGCTACCAACTCTATAAACGGAAGATTTACATAAAACTATAATCGAATAAACTCAAAACAAGTAATAATATGATTCTAATAGCAGACAGTGGCTCTACAAAGACCGACTGGTGTGTTGTAGAGAACGGACAACTCATCCGGCAGATATTTACGAAAGGAACCAATCCTTTCTTTCAATCGGAAGAGGAAATCAGTAATGAGATTGCGACAGCACTGTTGCCCCGGTTAACAACCGATGCATTGGATGCTGTATATTTCTACGGTGCGGGATGCGGATTTCCCGACAAGATAGCCATGGTTCACCGTGCCATCACCAAGCATCTCCGGGTAAAGGGAGAGGTGGAAGTAAACACAGATATGCTGGCGGCAGCCCGCGGACTTTGCCAGCACGATGCCGGCATTGCCTGCATCATGGGTACAGGCTCCAACTCATGCTACTATGACGGCAAGCAGATTGTATCCAACGTATCTCCACTGGGATTCATCCTCGGAGATGAAGGCAGCGGCGCCGTATTGGGCAAGTTGCTGGTGGGCGATATTCTGAAAAACCAGATGACTCCCGAACTGAAAGAGAAGTTCCTCACGCAGTTCAACCTGACACCCGCCGACATCATCGACCGTGTATACCGCAAGCCGTTCCCCAACCGTTTTCTGGCAAGCCTCTCTCCGTTCCTTGCACAGAACCTGGACGAACCCTGCATACGCACGCTGGTATCGGACAGCTTCAAGGCATTCCTCAAACGTAACGTGATGCAGTACGAAAACTACCGTGAAAGCAAGGTACACTTTATCGGCTCCGTGGCTTTCTATTACAAGACGATATTGGCCGAAGCTGCCAGCGAAATGGGTATCCGGCTGGGTACGGTCATCAAGAGTCCGATGGAAGGTCTGATAGAATATCACAAGTAATCGCAAATAGTAAACCGTAAACTCGTAAATAGCCTTATGTTTGTAAAAATCTCAGAGCAACCTTCGCTCTACAACGACTTGGAAAAGAAGTCTGTCCGTGAAATACTGGAAGACATCAACAGGGAAGACCAGAAAGTGGCGCTTGCCGTACAAAAGGCAATACCGCAAATAGAGAAATTAGTGACACAAATCGTACCCCGCATGAAACAAGGCGGACGCATTTTCTATATGGGCGCCGGCACAAGCGGCCGCCTCGGCGTGCTCGACGCCTCCGAAATACCACCGACATTCGGCATGCCGCCTACCTTGATTATCGGTCTGATAGCCGGCGGAGACACTGCCCTGCGCAATCCCGTGGAAAATGCGGAAGACGACATGCAACGCGGCTGGGAAGAACTGGTAGAACGCAATATTACGGACAAGGATACGGTTATCGGCATAGCGGCCTCCGGTACAACCCCCTACGTTATCGGTGCGCTGCACGAAGCCCGCGAGCATGGTATCCTGACGGCTTGCATCACCAGCAATCCCGATTCGCCAATGGCTGCAGAATCCGATGTACCTATCGAAATGATTGTAGGGCCTGAATACGTTACAGGAAGCTCACGCATGAAATCGGGTACAGGACAGAAGATGATTCTGAATATGATTACCACTTCCGTAATGATACAGTTGGGTCGTGTGAAAGGCAACAAGATGGTGAATATGCAGCTCAGCAACAAGAAACTGGTGGATCGTGGCACGCGTATGCTGGTCGAGGAACTGGGGCTTGACTACGGAAAGGCCAAGGCGCTCCTACTGATGCACGGCTCGGTGAAGAAAGCGGCAGACGCTTACCGGGCCAAGGAATGACAACTGGCAGATTCACTACAGAGCACACAGAGATCTCACCCGGTTTTCAGACAGAAGAACAAAAGAACGGAAGAATAAACTCTGCCTTGCCGCATGCGGCATCTTCCGCACTGTTTATGTTCCCGGTTCTTCTGTCCGAAAATCCACTTATAGCAAACAAAATATGAAAACACTTACCAGTATCCTTGCACTTCTGTTCGGTCTGCAGGCTGCCACCGCACAGCCTTTGCAGCGGGTAGCTCCCGAACAGGCGGGACTGGATTCCCGCAAACTGATGTATGCCGATGAAGCCATTGAAACAGCCATCGCCGGCAAAGAGATTCCCGGCGCCGTACTTGCAGTGGTACGTAACGGCAAAATGGCCTATCTGAAGGCATACGGCAACAAACGGATTTATCCGGACACGGAACCTATGACCGTAAATACCGTTTTCGATATGGCATCCTGCAGCAAGTCCATATCCACAGCCGTATGCACTATGATTCTGGCAGAACGCGGAAAAATACGCCTGCTCGATCCTGTAAACCGCTACATCCCCGGCTTCAAGGACTGGGAGAGCGAAGACGGAAAAGACAAAAAGGTAATCCGCATAGCCGATTTGCTGACACACAGTTCCGGACTCCCGCCTTATGCCCCGGCTGCGGAGCTGGAACAGAAATACGGTTCTCCCAACCCGGCAGGGCTGATGGAGTACATCGCCGGATGCAAACGTGATTTCAAGCCGCAAACCGACTTTCAGTACAGCTGCCTAAACTTCATCACCCTGCAACACATCATAGAGGCCGTCAGCGGACAATCCTTGCGCGACTTTGCCCGTGAAAACGTCTTCGACGTACTGGGTATGAAGCATACCGATTATCTCCCTTGCCTACGCGACAAGAACGGCAAGTGGATAAATACTGTTCCCCTATCGGAGAACATTGCTCCGACAGAGAAACAACCCGACGGGCAGGTTCTTTGCGGACAAGTGCACGACCCGCTTGCACGCATTCTCAACGGCGGCATCAGCGGCAATGCAGGCGTATTCTCCTGCGCCGAAGACATTGCCATACTTTGCGCCGCCCTGCAAAACGGCGGCGAGTGGAACGGACATCGCATTCTCAGCCCGCAAGGCGTAAAGACCATGCGCACCGTACCCCGTGCTACAGCGGGTCTGGGCCGCTCACCGGGTTGGGATGTATGTAGCCCCTACGCATCCAATGCCGGCGATTTCTTCAGTCCGAATACCTACGGGCATACGGGCTACACCGGTACATCTGTCGTAATCGACCCCGACAATGACACGTCTGTAATCCTGCTGACTAACGCCGTGCATCCGGAAGACGGACACAGCGTGGTACGCCTGCGCTCACTGGTAGCCAACGCAGTGGCAGCCTCTCTGTATCCCGCTCCGCGCACATATACGGACCATTATTACAAACGTTTTCTCCAGTTCATGGACGAACCTGCCATCGGCAGCAAAGATATAGTCATGCTGGGCAACAGCCTGACGGAAAACGGTGGTGACTGGGCCGCCCGCCTTGGCAACAAGCACGTACGTAACCGCGGCATTATCGGCGATGAGGTAATGGGTGTGTACGACCGCCTGCACCAGATATTGCCAGGACAACCTGCCAAACTATTCCTGCTTATCGGCGTAAACGATGTTTCGCACGACCTGACAGCCGACAGCATCGCCGGTATGATTCGCATGACGGTAGAGCGCATCCGGAAAGAGTCTCCCGACACCAGGCTTTACCTGCAAAGCCTGCTTCCTATCAACGAAAGTTTCGGCCGTTATAAAAGACTGGCAGGCAAGACAAATATGATACCCGAAATCAACAAACAACTGGAAGCACTTGCCAAAGAAAAGAGCCTGACGTACATCAATCTCTTCCCTTTATTCACCGAGAAAGGAAGCAATGTATTACGTGCCGATTTGACAACAGACGGATTACACCTGAAAGAAGAAGGCTATAAAATATGGGCGAAAGCCCTCAGGAAAAAGATTTAGAAAAGACACATGACGCATATAAACGGAAAAAGGTGATAAAGAACAAACTTTACCACCTTTTCTGTTTTTATATCCAATCAATCAGTCTGCAATACCTTCCAAACATACATCAAAGGTCAATGATGTATAACCGGGAATATCACCGGATGAACTGCCGCTTGCACCATATCCGCTCTGCCAGGGAATATACAGCATCCAACGCTCACCGGCCCGCATATATTGCAAAGCCCATGTCCAGCCCGCAATAACTTCGGATACCATAAATTCGGAAGGGGAATTAAACGCCGTAGGCCATTTGGATTCGGGAGAGTTTTCGGACAAGGGATCTGATAAAGGCAACGGAATTTCGCGGTCTGTCGCTCCAAAACCGTCAAAATTGCCATCGAACTCTTCTCCGGTAATGAAAGTACCACGATAGAAAACGCTTACCTTTTCCGTGAACAACGGGTATGCCCCGCTATCTGTTTTCCACAACTTCTTGCAATACACATACTGAGGACGTAAAGTACCATTGACCCCGGTACCGCTGGTCGGCACGGATATAGCATACAACGTGCCAATCTCCATCTTCTCGGCATCTTCAAGCGAAGCCACGATATTATCGCCGGTCTTACCTTTTATGGAATCAATAAAAGCTTCATTACGCGGTACCCAGTTATCATATTTTCCGGCCTCCTCCACTTCTTCGCAAGCCACAAACGCACCTGCTATGAACAGCAAGAAGGGTAAAAACAAAAGGAACGGTCTCTTCATCTGATTATAAATTACGGGATTACTATTATTCGGCATTTGTCTCCCGACATTCAGGGCACAGCTTTTTCGCTACGCTCTGAACGGCAGGGACAAACAAAATACATTTTATCTTATTGCAGCGTTTTCAGCAAAGACGTAATGCTTACGCGGTCTGCAATGATATTGTTCAGTTCGGAGATAGCCACACGCTCCTGCTGCATCGTATCGCGGTTGCGCAGCGTTACGCAGTTATCTTCCAACGTCTGGTGGTCTACGGTTACACAATACGGAGTACCGATAGCGTCCTGACGGCGGTAGCGCTTGCCGATGCTGTCTTTCTCGTCGTACTGGCAATGGAAGTGGAACTTCAGGTCGTTGATAATCTCACGAGCCTTTTCGGGCAGACCGTCCTTCTTCACCAGCGGCATAACCGCCAGTTTCACCGGAGCCAGCGCAGCAGGCAATTTCAGCACCACGCGGGTTTCGCCGTTCTCCAGCTGCTCCTCACAATAAGAAGCCGACATGATGCTAAGGAACATACGGTCTACGCCGATAGAAGTTTCGATAACGTACGGAGTATAGCTTTCATTGGTTTCCGGGTCAAAGTACTTGATGTTCTTGCCGGAGAATTTCTCGTGCTGGGACAAATCGAAGTTGGTGCGGCTATGGATGCCCTCTACTTCCTTAAAGCCGAACGGCATCAGGAACTCGATGTCGGTAGCGGCATTTGCATAGTGGGCCAATTTGTCGTGGTCGTGATAGCGGTAATGGTCGTCACCGAATCCCAGCGCCTTATGCCATTTCAAACGGGTTTCTTTCCAAGTCTTGAACCAGTCGAGCTCAGTGCCCGGTTTTACGAAGAACTGCATTTCCATCTGCTCGAACTCGCGCATACGGAAGATGAACTGGCGCGCAACGATTTCGTTACGGAAAGCCTTACCGATTTGTGCGATGCCGAAAGGAATCTTCATACGTCCTGTCTTCTGCACGTTCAGATAGTTCACAAAAATACCCTGAGCCGTTTCCGGACGGAGGTAAACCTTCATCGCACCTTCCGAAGTGGAACCCATTTCGGTAGTGAACATCAGGTTGAACTGACGGACTTCCGTCCAGTTCTTCGTACCGCTGATAGGGCAAACGATTTCTTCGTCCAGGATTATCTGGCGAAGCTCTTCAAGATTGTTGTCGTTCAGCGCTTTGGCAAAACGTTCGTGCAAAGCGTCGCGCTTGGCCTGATGCTCCAGTACGCGGGCGTTCGTGCTGCGGAACTGCGCTTCGTCGAAAGCCTCACCGAAACGCTTGGCGGCCTTCGCCACTTCCTTGTTTATCTTGTCGTCATACTTGGCGAGCTGGTCTTCAATCAATACATCGGCACGATAACGCTTCTTCGAGTCGCGGTTATCAATCAAGGGGTCGTTGAACGCATCCACGTGTCCGCTTGCTTTCCAGATTGTAGGGTGCATAAAGATAGCCGAGTCGATGCCTACGATGTTTTCGTGCAGCAGCACCATGCTCTGCCACCAGTATTGTTTGATGTTATTTTTCAGTTCCACACCCATCTGACCGTAATCGTATACGGCTCCCAGTCCGTCATAGATGTCGCTGGAAGGGAACACGAATCCGTATTCCTTGCAGTGTGATACGAGTTTCTTAAAAACGTCTTCCTGTGCCATTTTTTATTGTATCTTAATTAATTCGAAATCTTTGTTCAGTTAAAAAGCGCCACAAAGATAGGGATTTATCTTATATGTAGGGTAACGGGGGATATTAATTTATCTTATTCTTCCTCCGTCCTTTGATTCCTCCTCCTCCCATCGCATGACAGGAGTTATTCGATATTTAGGAAAATACAAGTTGAAAGGTATCCTGAACAGTCAACTTTCTTCAAGCATACATATGCAAAAACCGTAATAAAGATACAACTTCCGAAGATTCAGATACAAACCGTTTGATAAAATCTTTCTACTTTTGCAGTAAACAAAAACATTGAAACAAACATGAAAAAAGTACTGATTCTCTCATCAAGTCCGCGTCGCGGCGGTAACTCCGATACACTCTGCGATGAATTCCTGCGCGGAGCGATCAAGGCTGGCAATAATGCAGAAAAAATTTTCCTTCGTGATAAAGCCATTCACTACTGCACAGGATGCAGCATGTGTAGTCTGTATGGCAAGCCCTGTCCTCAAAAAGACGATGCAACCGAAGTAATCGGAAAGATGCTTGCCGCAGATGTAATCGTCATGAGTACACCCGTTTACTTCTACACCATGTCGGCACAGATGAAAACCTTAATAGACCGTTGTTGCAGCCAATACACAAAGATGGCAGACAAAGAGTTTTACTTTATCGTAACCGCGGCCGAAGACGACCGGAAAAAGATGTTACGCACAATCGATACTTTCCAAGGATTCCTCGACTGTCTGGAGAATCCTACGGTTAAGGGAATAGTGTATGGACTGGGAGTATGGCACACTGGAGAAATCAAAGGAAATCCTGCCATGCAAGAGGCCTACGAAATGGGTAAAAGTATATAAACAGGACTTCTCCCCTCTTATCAAGTAGATAAGGGGGATTTATAATTTCCACAAATACCCCTGTATTCTATTCATTACAAGTCTTTTTATGTTATAGGGCACTTTTTACTTAAAAACACAAGAGGTGTATTTAAAAGTATAAGGAAAAAAGGAAAGAACTTGTTACATTTGTAACATCATAACATGTAACACATTATAATATCATGAGAAAACTTTTCCTTTTATTCTCTGCGGCAATTACTATTGCAAGTACCCTTCAGGCGCAGAACCCGGTCATCAGAGACCAATTTACCGCCGACCCTACGGCGCGAGTGTTCAACGGCAAGGTATATATTTACCCTTCGCATGACATACCCAGTCCTATTGACCGTTTGAAAGAATGGTTCTGCATGGCAGACTACCATGTATTTTCCTCGACCAACCTGACCGACTGGACAGACCATGGTGTAATCCTTACTCAGAACAAAGTACCCTGGGTACAGCCCGACTCCTACTCCATGTGGGCGCCCGACTGTGTGTACAAAGACGGAAAATATTATTTCTATTTTCCCAGTACTCCCCAAGGTGAAGGCAGACGCGGATTCAGCATCGGTGTAGCCATCGCTGACAGTCCGGAAGGACCTTTCACTCCGGAAGCCGAACCTATAAAAGGAGTAGGCGGCATTGACCCCTGCGTCCTCATCGATACAGATGGAGAAGCATATATTTACTGGTCCGGACGCGGAATTTCAGTTGCCAAATTGAAACCGAACATGAAAGAACTCGCTTCAGAACCCATGCAGATTCAAGGATTGCCTGACGGATTTAAGGAAGGGCCGTATGCCTTCAAGCACAATAATAAATATTACCTCACTTTCCCCTGGGTGCAAGACAAGACTGAAACTCTGGCGTATGCCATGGCAGACAGCCCAATGGGTCCGTTCACCTTTACGGGAATAATTATGGATGAATCACCTTCCGGCTGCTGGACAAACCACCACTCCATTACAGAGTACAATGGGCAGTGGTATCTCTTCTATCACCATAATGACTATTCTCCCAATTTCGACAAGAACCGTTCGGCGCGTATCGACTCGCTATTCTTCAATACAGACGGCACTATCAAAAAAGTCAAACCGACACTGCGCGGTGTAGGAATAACCGATGCACGAAGCAAAATACAGATTGACCGCTATTCTACCATAAGCCCCTACGGAGTGACTATTGATTATCTGGAGCCTTCCAATACATTTGAAGGCTGGCAGACCTTATTCAACAGAGCTGGTACATGGGTGACATATAATAAAGTAGATTTCGGCACCACTCCCGTAAAGCGGCTCAAAGCACGTGTGCGCTCGGAAAAAGGCGGAGCAATAACCCTGCGGACTCCCGGTGAAAAAGGAATGACAATTGCCCATAAAACCAACCGGGAAATGGACCGAAATCAGTACAAATGTATCCAATGCACCTACAAGCATGCAAGACCTGATTATAACTCAGACCGGAGAAAACCCGGTAGCAGTAGACTGGATCAGCTTTGAATAATTCTTTCAAAACCGAATATAACAAACTTAAACAGACACAAATCATCAGTTATACATAAGTTAGTCATACTTAGAAACGGGTCCTACTACTTTGGGAAAAGTATGTAGGACTTATTTTTATCTAAAAATATAAACTGAATATCTAAAAGCACAAGCCTACAAATACATTACAGGCCTATTTTTGTATTGAGGTTCATGCCTTACTCAACCTTGATTAATTAATGCTATCTAATAACATATTACGTATGAAAAAGAATTTGCTTTTTATTTTTTGTGCCATTGTCCTGCTGGCAGGATGTGTACAACGCCCACAATTACCCACTTTTCAAAACACAGGCAACCCCTTAGTTAAAGACAAATTTACAGCAGATCCGGCTCCGCTTGTATACGACGGAACTCTCTATCTTTACGTAGGGCACGACGAGTTCTATGAAGGTCAGGACACTGCTCATGGCGGCAAAGAATTCAACATTACCGAATGGTTATGTTACTCTACACAGGACATGCAAACATGGACTGATCATGGTGTTGTATTGAAGCCCACAGACTTCAAATGGGGGATTGGTGAAGCATGGGCCTCACAAGTTATAGAGCACAATGGCAAATTCTATTACTATACTACTGTACAAGCCGGTGAACCCTACAATAGCAAAGCAATCGGTGTAGCCGTCGGAGATACTCCCACCGGACCTTTTACTGACGCAATCGGCCAGCCTCTTGTAACCGATGATATGACCTCCAACGGTCCACGTGGCTGGTGGAATGACATAGATCCTACTGCCTTAATCGATGACAATGGACAAGCATGGCTTTGTTGGGGAAATGGGACTTGTTTCCTTGCCAAATTAAAGCCCAATCTCACCGAAATTGACGGGGATATCCAAGTAGTAGACCTGCCCCGTTATGTAGAAGGTCCATGGTTACATAAACATGGCAATTTGTATTACCTCACATATGCATCATTCGGACAAGGGCGTGAAACCATATCTTATGCCACCGCTCCTGGCATGGAAGGTCCATGGACACCACAAGGGGAGTTGACCGGCATGGCAGAAAACAGTTTTACAATCCATCCGGGAATTGCCGAATTCCAAGGCAAGTGGTATCTGTTCTACCACAATGCAACGTTAACACTTGATGGTCATGCCGGAGCAATAGGACGACGCAGCGTATGTGTGGATGAATTAAAGTATAATCCGGACGGTATCATGCAGACTGTAATACAGACCAAGCAAGGAGTAGCGAAATAGTTTTTCAATAGCCCTAGAGGAGGTTGCGTCAAAATAAAGTGAACCCCAAAAGTTAGACAAAAAACTTTTGGGGTTTATTTATGTCAATGCATCACACATTAGAAGAAAAGCAAGAGATTCTCCGACTTCATGAAGCCGGAGTTAGCGTGGTTGAGTTGATAACTCATTTTCATGTTATCGGTCATATAAAGGAACTGTCGGTAAGATTGCCCTTATCTTAAGCTTGCCACAGATGTGTCGCAAATCTCAATCGGTCAGCAGAAAAGTTTCTTATCACCTGTAATAGATATATTTAACGGAGAAATACTAAATTATAATATAGCCGACAGAGCGGATTTGGAGCAAATAAACAAAATGTTGAATGATCTGTTTGCCATTACCGACAAATTAGCAAAAGAGAATCAAATCATATTGCATTCTGATCAAGGATGACAATATCAACATAAAAATTATCAAGAAGCCTTGAACGAACATGGTATAGTACAAAGCGTGTCACGAAAGGGAAATTACCGGGATAACTCTGTTATGGAAAACTTCTTTGGGCTTATGAAGTCAGAACTATTATACAACAAAGAATTTAAATCCATGAAAGAGTTCAAGAAGGAACTAGAGGCATATATTGATTGGTATAATAATGATAGAATTAGAGGCTTAAGGGAATGAGCCCGGTAAAATACCGAGCTCATTATTTAGAGAATTTATAACGTTATTTTTTTAACGTCTAACTTTTTTTTGGGGGGGGCAATGCAATTTTGACACAGCCCCTTCAGCGTTCTGATTAAATTATGAATATTATTTTGCCCAACCGCGTACTTGATGTATTTGGTCGTTGATTTCGATTATATTTTGTGGGAGTGGCCAGTATTCGTGCTTACCCTCAACAAATTTAAGTGTAATACCAGCCTCGGCAAATGGGTGACGTACGTCATACACAAGCTTGTGAGGTTTTCTGGCATTTGCAGGGGAAGTCCAATATTCGTCAGTTTGATAAGGGATGTTATCAAGCACCTTGTCGTAGCACTCCTTAGCAATACCCCAACGAACGATATCGAACCAACGGCAGCCTTCGAACCAAAGTTCATATTGCTTTTCGTCTTGAAGCACTTTGAGGTCAACAGTTTCAGATACAGTCTTTGAACCTGCACGATTTTGAATCTTGTTGATATATTTCTTAGCTTCACCAAGTTGATTTGATGCGATACAAGCTTCTGCATAAATCAGATAAGCTTCACCCAAACGAGCAATACAGAGGTTCGTATTGTTACAGTTGTCACCTACAGATAAGTCAGCATCGTTAGGATGCATCATCATCTTCACTTCCATCACGTCACTACGAGAGAATGAGCCATAAGTATTGATAATACCACGTTCCGGGTCTTTTTCTTTTTGTGCGCGAGTAGTGCAAGTAGCATCGCTTTTCCAACCGCAAAGTTCTTCATCGTAAAAGAATTCATCGGAAGTCAAGAAAGTAGCTTTACGACGATAGCTGTCACCATCGTTTGCCAGCATTTTGTGAGCAAACTCATGATTGATAGAGCCACCACCCCAACCACCGGTTGAACAAATAAGCGGACTCTTACCACCACCTTGAATATCATCACCACGCCAGTTAAGTACGTTAGCTACCATCCAACGGCCACGATTATTACCGACTCTCCAAGCATCTGCACCACCTGCAGCCGCTGTATTAGTAATATAGTTGAATTCGAAAATCTTTTCTTCACAACCATCACCTTCTACGTGGAACAAGTCGCGGAAACGTTCACCCGGAACGAGGTCGTAGTTTTCAGACTCTACAAGGGGCTTCATTACGCTAATCACCTTAGCATTGTCACCTGCAAAAAGAGCAGACTTACCGGCTACGAATTGAGCGAAACCTTTAGTTACAACCCAAGCACCTTCTTTATCATTCTTACCATTACGATCGGGCAAGTCAAAAAGAGCGTCTTCACATTCTTTCACGCACCAGTCAAAGATAGCCTTTTGTGACTCAGCATTAACCGGTTTTTCATCGGTGATGAGGTGGTCAATCAAAGGAGGTTGATAATACACCTGTGCAGCCAACATGTGTGCCCATGCACGCATAACCTTAGCTTCGGCAACAGCTCGTTTCTTAATAGGAGTATCTGCTGTTTCACCAAAATAGTGAATTATCAAGTTGGCAGAATAGATTGCCTTATAAATGTGATTATAAAGATTACCGATAGGGAGAGAGCTGGCATCATAACGGAACTCATTAAGGATACGGAAATCTGCGTGGTCGTTAATGTCACCACCGGCTGCAAACACATCGTCGGCAGAGTAGTTAAGCCCCATGATATAGGCATTCCAAATACCTTCAGTACCACCGATTTCATTGATATAAGTAGCGTACATGGCTGTCAGCGCGGATTCGGCATCCGCATCAGTCTTGTAGAAGTTAGCTGTATTGCTGGTTGCTTTCTGTTCCACATCAAGCATGTCTTCACACGCGGTGAACATCATACTTGAAAGCAAAGCGATTGATAAAAATATTTTTTTCATATCTCTTTCGATTAATTAAAATTAAAATGTAACACTTACGCCAAATACCATCTTGCGCATGTTAGGATATGCACCCTTGTCCAAACCCGGACAGTTGTATTCATTTGTACAAGTTTCAGGATCGAGACCCGGATACTTGGTGAATGTGAAGAAGTCGTCCAATGATACGTAAACACGTGCGTTTTCGATGAATGCTTTATTAGTGATTCTCTTAGGCAATGTGTAACCAAGTTGAATTTGCTTGATCTTGAAGAACGAGCCATTGTAAACCATGGCAGATGAACGCCAGAATGTACCACTACCTGCTACGGAAGAGGCATTAGGAAGTTTGCCAGACTTGAAGTCTTTATAAACATCTTCTGCTATGTTGTTGTAGCCTGTATGATAGAGACCGTAGTAAATATCGTTACCGGCAGCACCAGTACCGAACAAAGTGAAGTCGAATCCCTTGTATTCAGCATTCAAGGTAATACCGTAAGTCAAAGTAGGAAGACCAGAACCTATGTTAGTCATGTCCTCAGTTTGTGGGTCGTTGGTCAATTGACCATCTTTGGTGTAGTATTGTGCAGTACCGTCAGCAGCAACGCCTGCATACTTATAACCGCGCATGTACCATACGGGTTCGCCTTCTTCGAAGTAACAACGAACAGCTTCAGGAGATGCACCTTCAACAGTTGCGCCAGCGATACGTTCGATAGATGGATCGAGGTAAGTCACTTCGTTGTGAAGTGTTGCCATGTTAGCAGATATTCCATATTTGAAGTCACCGATATGGTCTTTCCAACTAAGTTCTACTTCGAAACCGCTGTTTTCAACTTCACCAGCGTTTACAGTCATAGTAGAAACACCTGATTCAGGCATAGTGGGAGCATCTACAAGCAAGTCCTTAGTAATTTTCTTGTACCAATCGAAACCAACGGTCAATCTGTTGTTTAAGAAACGGAAGTCAGCACCCAAGTCGATTTGTTCTGAAGTTTCCCAAGTCAAGTTAGGGTTGGCAATACCGTTAGGCATTGAACCTAAAGTAACGGCACTTGTTGAACCATAGTTATAGAATTGTCCATTTGTATTAATACCAGCTATATATGCATAGTTCTTCAATACGTTCACGTTACCATTCTGTCCCCAAGATGCACGTATCTTACCATATGACATGATGCTTGGATTAACTCTATCTTTGAAGAAGCTTTCGTTTGAGAATGTCCAGCCTGCAGATGCGGAGAAGAACTTACCCCAACGGTTGTCTTTCGAAAGTTTGGAAGAGTCGAAGGCATCGGCACGGAAGTTAGCCTGAACGCTATAGCGGTTGTCATAGCTATAAGTTACACGACCGAAGTAAGAGAGTGCGCGAGAAGTACCCGGTATGCCGCCGATGTTCTTTACTGTTTTATCATTAGCATTTACGCAATCGAGGTAGATGAAGTTGGGAGAATAAGCTTTAAGGATATCCGGACCCGAAGCATTGGCGCTGACATAATTTGAATCGCTTTGGCGATATGACATACCGGCCATGGCACCTACAGCGTGTTTGCCGGCGAAGATATCGTTATAGTTGACGAAGTTTTCCCATTGATACCAAGTAGAGTTTCTACTGGCGCCTGAGATAGTGTAGTTATCACCTTTGGTTTGACCATTGAGGTAGTAGGGGTATTGCCAGTCAGATTCGTTGTTGAAGGAGATACGATAACCCAAACGGGAAGTGAAAGTCACTTGCTTGATAGGAGTAACGTTCATGTAAGCAGTACCATTAACGTTTACACCACTGTTGCGCGATTCAGAACGGTCGCGTTGTGAGAAGGGGTTACCACCAGCAAGACGTTGATTGAAGTAGGAAGTGGCATAGTAGCCATTTTCATCACCAAAGAGAGTGTAGTTAGAGTTACCTGCTTGAATTTGGTCGTAGTAGTTACGATATTCACCCAACATCTGTTCTCGTTTTGTCCAATAGAGCGGAGTTAACGGGTCAATCAAAAGAAGCATTTCGAATGAAGAACCATAACCTTGTTCAGATATGCCACGAGAACTCCATTTTTCAATGGAGGTGTTGGTACCTACTTTCAACCAATCCTTAATCATATAATCGGCATTCAGTTGAGCGGTAAGACGTTCGTACTTATCTTTGCTACCCTTAACGATACCGTCTTGGTTCACATGGTTCACACTCAGGAAGTATGAGCCGCGGTCGTTACCACCTTGGAAAGTAAGGGTGTGCTGTTGAGCCCAAGTATCTTCGAAATAAGCATCTAACCAGTCTGTATCGGTATTAGGATCCCATCCGTATTGAGTCTGAGCATCAGCCAAAGTAGCATTCACAGATTCAGCACCAAGCTGCATAGTCATCCAGTCCTTGAATTGAGTAGCGTTAAGCAAATTGGGCACGCTTCCGAGTGATTGTTTAGTCCACTTACCACTATAAGTGATAGATCCTCGTCCTTTCGCACCTGATTTAGTAGTGATAAGAACAACACCATTACCTGCTTCAGCACCATAGATGGCAGCCGAAGCAGCATCCTTCAATACTTCCATTGATTCAATCATAGAAGGGTCGAGGTATTGGATAGAGCTAACTTGCAAACCATCAACAATCAGCAAAGGACCGATGTTGTTGGAGTTTGAGGAATAACCACGAACGCGGATTGATGCGCCTTGACCTGGTTTACCAGAACCATTCAAAATCTGTACACCTGCTGCCTTACCTTGCAAAGCAGCAGCAGCATCGGTAGTTGACAAACCTTTCAGTTCATCAGCCTTTACAGAAGCTACCGAACCGGTAAGGTCACTCTTGCGTTGCACACCATAACCCACAACGACCACTTCATCCAACACTTTCGTGTCTTCAACCAGTCGCACATTTAGGTTAGTGCGCCCCTGCAGTTTGATTATCTGCTTTTTATATCCCACAAACGACACTTCCAGTTGGCTGTTTTCGTTCTTTACCTGAATATTGAAATTCCCATCCAAATCTGTAATGACTCCGTTCGAAGTTCCTACCTCTAGAATCGCAACTCCAATCATCGGCTCGGAATCGTTTTCCGAGACGACAGTCCCTTTAATTTGAATCTGAGCCCATGCTGAAGAGCAGCACAGTACCACCAATGCAAAAAATAGTAAAACTTTGTTTTTCATAAGTATAAAGTTGATAATTTTAATAAAAAATGTGTTTTCAATAGTATCGTCAAACAATCTATGTCTAAATAGATTATAG
>OHJB01000512.1_pt1 | contig 19816 bp, 20 predicted proteins | sample 1568431 | NCBI WGS metagenome assembly OHJB01 (sample SAMEA3879594, study PRJEB24766) | human gut metagenome | biome: human-associated habitat; feature: feces | place: USA | collected 1985/1987 | reverse complement strand
CGTGAGGGCCTTTTGACCGCCCGGCTGAACGGCAAGCAGGTTGGTCGCAAAAAGGGTGTCGGCTTTGAAACAAAGAAAGCCAGAGAAGCCAAACAAATCATCCGTACCCATTGCAAGACCTTTGGCGGCACACTTGACGATGCCGAGTGCATGAAGCTCACAGGTCTTGCCCGGAATACCTATTATAAGTATAAGCGTCAGATTCGAGCTGAACTGATGGCTGAACAGGATTTGCCGAAAGGAGCAAGTATCTTTTATGAACCGCCAAAATCATTCTGAGCCGGAGAACAGGCTTACTTTGGAGGAACAGCAGGAGTTTTTAGAACTTCTGGCCCGTCTGTCCCCTGAACAGCGTGAAGCACTGAAAGAAGTGCTCAAGTCCTTTACCTAAAAATAATCCGGGGCAGCCCCTAAAAGCCGTCCCGGATTATTTTTTAGGCAAATTGTAGCTCGTTTAAGTGTCGTAACGCCAAACGTCCATATTCTTCAATAGTTTTAATGTGACACTCTTCAGCAAAGGTGCGTTGGTGTACTGCATCAGCAATTGTATACGACACAATCACTATCCCTGTGCCAATAGATACGATAATACCTGCGGGGCCTCCCCACATTCCCTGTGCAGCAATCGAGATCGCCAAAAGAGACAGTGAAAAGAGTGCCTGTTTACCGACTTGAATGGCCGCAGACTTCAAACATTCTCCACGGTAAATAAGCTTTACAAATTGTACCGTAGAGAATACGGCAACGGTAATGGCTCCAACCGTTCCCATTGTGCACATTTTGGAAATATTAGCTGTAATTTCAAGACCAGCGTTAGACAGGACACCTTCAATAGCATTTGTTGCTACTTGACCAATAGTTCTTCCGATACCGTAGCCAACAACAGACTGCACTCCTGATGCTACGCCAGATTTCCCACCATTAACAAACGCATATTTTACCGAATCAGGTGTGATACCCGATTGCGCCAAAGATACTGCAAAACCAATGGTAAATCCAATTCCTGCACCAATCGCAACAGCACTTGCAAGGCCCTGAATTTCATTTTTACGGATTGCATTCTTTACCTTGCCTTTGATGCCGGTATCTTCCATGACTTTATCCATTGCCTCATTATCAACATAGGCATTTCCGTTTTCATCCTTCTTTATGGTTTTGGATAGGTCATCATTCTGTTTTTTGGTCATAGGAGTTGATTCCGTTCCATCCTTACCGTGGATTCGGTCATCAATCAGATCACGAGTCTTTTCCTGCTGCGTAGCAGCATTCTCTCGACCTTTAGCCCTGTTTTCTTGTGCTTTTTTAGCCAGTTCAGCTTTCGCATCATCAACCTGATTACTTGGAACAATTCGGTGTTGATCTCCATATCCCGGATCGGATTGTCTCATGGCACTAGATTTTGCGTCTTTATAAAACTTCAAACTGGCTTGTTCATCACCATACTGAATATCAGGGGATGAAAGGCCATTTTCTTCTGGAACAGTTGCCCTTGGAGCATCAGACCTTTTAATTGTAGCATCAAGATTATAACTATCAGCCACAAAGTTTTCTGCCATATAGCCTCCTCGTGAGGCGACAGTGTTATTTGCATACTGCATTCCACGGCGTGACACATTCGCAACTAAATCGGAAAAAGCCTGATTTACGTCATGGGTATAAGTAACAGTCGAATACGTCATGCCTCCCATGGCCGGAGAAATCATTCCAGCAATCGGCAGTGAATCTGCCTTTCGTTGACGTGGCTCAGCAATGTTCTGATAAAAACTCAAACTTTTATTGTTTTTTATCGCTGTCAGCATAAGGTTCACCCCTGCTTTCGCTCACACTCAATCGAATACTTCGTCAGTTCCAACTTTCCGTTATCATCCAGTTTGTTAAAAATGTAGGAGTAGACATGATTATAGAAAATCAGGGTTTCATTAAATAACCGTCCTGCATCATATGCAAACAGCGTCGTGGAAACAAGGCCCAAAAGCTGGCTCTTATCTTTATACCGCGATTCATTATTCTTGAAACTTGTAAAAGCAGAGTTGTATGCATTAACAGCCTTTTTGTTGTAGTCGATATTATCTTTGTACTCCAACTGGCGCATCTTGGCACTGATGGTATCAGTGCAGCTCTTGTTCAACTGGTCATAATGTGTTTTCTGCTCTGACGTTAAGTTATCATGGTCAATTTCAGCATCCACAGCACTAATTTCCTGCAAGAGCTTGTCAAACTCTGCATGGGTCTTGGCATTTTCCAACTTCTGCTTTATGGTATAGAGCTTTTTGATTTGCGTGGTGTTGGTGGCCTCGATTGCTCTTTTCTGTTTTTCGTATTCTTCCTGTTCGAGCTGTGCAATGTCCGTAACTACTGCACCAAGTCGATTATGGTACACATGAATGTTGTTGATGATGTCATCCGTAAGATCTGCATTTTCTTCATAAAAAGAGAGAACAAGATTTGCTTGGTCTGCAAAACTCTTACGTTCATCGGTACGAGGCAATTTTTCAGCCAGCATCAGCAGGAAATCCAAATAGGCATTTACGCACTCCGAGTCTCCCGGAGCTTTATTCACCATGTTGCGTCCAATCAGCAATGCTTCCTGAATTTTACCAGCATCCTTGTATTCATTGAACATCGGATTCATAGCAATTTCCTTTCATTCCAAATCCCAGTTGTAGAGGTCACGAAACCATTTCCTTACAATGGGATATGCTCGAAAAAATTCTGAATACCTTTCGCCGCAGTAAGCGAAGTTTCAATTTGCTCAATATCATAACTATCGACAGTTGTCTGCAACCGTTCCACATAAGCAGTCCACGCCTGATCGAGTTGCTCGGCTGCTTGGTCAAATGCAGTTTCCGTCTGCGCCCAATATTCATTGATGGCTTTTCTGTACTGGTCAGTAACACCTTTTTCTTCATAAGCATTCACCAGCTTTTTAGCGACACTCTTTTCCCAGCCGCCGCCAAAAAGTTTCATAATGCCCAGTCCGGCACTAATCAGCGCACCTGCCACAATACCAATCGGGCCAAGGAAATTGGCAAACAGCGCAATCTGACCACCTATGCCAAAGAGGAAAGCCCAGCTTCCAAAAGCAAATGCTGCATCAGCAGCTAGAAAAGCTCCCAGTCCTCCGATAATTCCGATTTTAGCAAGTGAAGATGCAAACGCATAACCAGCATCAAAGTCTGCATTAAGATTTGCTTCTTGAAACGAAGCCTGAACACCCTCCTGATAATCGCTCACATATTCTTTGACTTTCACAGACAACTGTTCCGATCTCTCTTTCAGCAAATCGGAACATTTACTTTGCATTTCATCCTGCAACTGGCTTGCAAATTGCTGAATGTCCTCTTTTTTATTTTTGATACCCTTGGATTTGATTCTTCGTGTAATCTCATCAACGGTCAGCACCGATGTGCAATACTTTGTGCATTCATTCAGAGATTCCCCGTTGAGAGAATGAATCAAATCTTTGATTTCACGCTTTTTGTTATCGTTCTCAGCAGTTCGTTCCAAATCAGAATCCTGAATATCTTTCAAAAGCTCAACGTATTTCTGCCGATCTTCGACAAGTGCCTCGTACTTTTGGATTTCAGCTTCCAAATTCGGCTCTTTTCTGGCAACATACGCCCGAACCGATTCTTTGCATTCCGTATCAACGATTTCAGGAATTGTCTCCAGAACAGCTTCTAGGTTATTTCTAAATTTTTCGCAGAGCGCAGGAATATCAGTTGTATAAGTAAAGAAGCGGCTCTGAATTACAGCGGGAGAATAGTCATAGCCAGATTCTTCTGCACGGCTTTTCCAATAGCTGTCCGACAGTGTAGACATATATCGCTCACAGCCACTCTTCAAAATATTAGCAAGAGAAATTTCATTGCCATTATCAACAGAATCCGCATGAGAAGCTACAACAAACAGGTTTGCCAACGGTTTAAGACCATTTTCACCTTTTTTCTCTAAAACAGGGAGCGTACGGACATTGTTCTTCAGATATTCAATATCTTCAATTCTCAAGAAACCACTTGCCAGCGATAAGTAAATCAAAACATCTGCGTGTGCCGCAGTCTTTGCCGTAATAACATCATCACTTGCAGTTTCCGTTCCATAGCCCGGCAAGTCGATAATATCACAGTTCAAAAGAATCGGAGCATCAACGAAAACAACTGCGGAACCAGCCTCCGTCTTTAATCCACCGCCTTGGCGAGTAGAATAGGTTTCCAGAAGGCTTAAATCTCCTCCGGCAACCTTCCACTTTTCGCAGTATTTTTCATCATAAAGTCGTTTAGAATTCCAAAATTTCTCGTTGCCGCATTCTCTTTTGAAAATCCATGCTTCATCATGGATGAACGCAGGACGATCTTTAATGTGCTTTACATAAACTGCCGTTGAAGTAGTCGGTGTCCATTTCGCTGGCATTTTTTCGGCACCAATCAGTGAATTGATGAGAGTGCTTTTCCCGGTGTCCGAGCGACCCACGATGGCCACAGTAGGTTTAACGAACTTCGACATGATGCCGATTTCAAGGTCGTCTATGTAATTTTTTCGCATATCATCGGGAATATCCATCTGTTCCAGCGCAGAATTAAGATAGCCTGACAAACTCTTTTTGGTAAAGTTCGTTTTCTCCCAAGTATCTTTTGCATTGATAGGTTTGACCCGCGGCTTTTCATAAGAAAGGATCGTGTTAAAGTCCAACCCAGACTTGGTTGCTATTTTGACAATCAAGTCCATATCAGGTTTCCCGGTCTTATCGAGTTCCTGAACTTCCTGAATACTGATTCCGTAGAGATTTGCAAATTCTTCCTGCGTAAGTTTGAGCTTATCACTCCGTAATGATTTGAAATCCATATCGAGGCTCCTTTACGTTATTTTTCTCGTTCAATTACAAGCTTTCCCGGCGTGTAAAATTGAATTTTATACCAAGACAGTTCTTCGCCCATCGGGTTCATAAAGTGATTCACAACTGGCCCAAAACCCGTTACAAGCATCTTTCCAAGTGGATTTGCTTTCAAATCCAATCCATATTTTTTCTTTACCGTATCCGCGTACGATGTTACAATCGTGATTTCCGGTGCCCTTTCTTTCAGAGCATTGCGCAGTTCAGTCTCGTTTGCAACCATCTTCATAAAACAACCTCCTTAGTATTGGCCGTTCATACGTTCGATTTCCTGCTTCATCTCCTGCACCAGCATTTCCGGTGCAGTCACCTTGACTTTGCTACCTTGACTGAGCAGCCACATTTTCACGCCTGTTCCAAAGACTTCTGCTTCAATGGAGCAAACGTCCTCTTTTTCATCTACGACTTTTGCCATCGGGAACTTGTCCAGAACAGCTTCCACCGATGGGCCATAGTAGTTGAAGCTGATCTTCTGCGGCTCTCCGCCGAACATGAACTGAGTGCGGTTCTTATACTCGCCCTCTTTGAAGCGGTCTTTATAGGGTACAGAGAACTTTTCTCCTGTTTCCTTGATGGAATGTATCCTATCAAGCCGATAAATGGTTGGATAAGGATCGTTCTTTTTATGGAAAGCCTCTCTGGTGGAGTGGTCTGTGATAACAGCCATGAGATAGAAATAATACTCTGAGAACATCAATCCCACCGGCTCAACCATCCGTTTTACGATTTGACGGTCTTTCAGCTTCTGATACTCAATTTCCAGCACCGACTGATTTCGGATGGCCTGTGCCACCATCCACAGATTGTCCGGGTCAACGGTTGCATGAGCCGGGTCGTGATAGTGGAACAGTTCATTGCTGATAAACCACTCAATGTCGCTTTTTTCTTTCTGAGACACACAAAGGTTCAGGATGATTTGCAACTGCTTCTCAACCTGTTCTTTGGTAAAAGCTCGGCTTTCCAGCAGAATCTTGCATAGGGCCAACACTTCACCTTTGGAAAGCTGCTCGATCTCCTGTGTGACCAGACGGTAGCCATTTTCTTTCTTGTCGTACTCGATCTTCCGTACGATGCCTTCCTTGGCACACTGTTCCGAAAGAAAATCCCGGATGCTGTCAATGTCTCTCTGAATAGAGCGGACATTCACATGGTACTGCTCTGCGGCCTGTTGCTTATTGATGAGCTTACCAGAAAGAAAATCCTGATAAAGTTCCAAAACACGGGTCGTTTTTAAGGTGTCTGCTGTCATTGGTTTGCCCTCCTCTTCGGTTCAGCCCCATTATAGCAACCGTGGTGGACAGGCATTGTCTATCTTCTTCTTTGTCTATCAAAAAGTTTTTGGTTCTAAAATCTGTGCGAGATTTCTAAAAAGGGTTTGATTGCTACGATATATACTATTGAAAGTATACGACTAATGCAATTAACGGTCAAGCCTTGGAACAATAAAATCGTAAGTAATCACTACGATTTGTACAAGGAGGTCAACCATGGAACGAGAGAAGCCTACATTTGATATTTTAGGGCGCATTGAACAGGAACGCCTTTCCCGTGGCTGGTCCGAGTATGCCCTTGCAGAAAACTCCGGGCTGACCCAATCCACCATCTCAACATGGAGAAGAAGAAATCTTCAGCCGAATGTTGCTTCTATCGAGAAAATCTGTGCAGGCTTCGGCATTACCCTCTCTCAGTTCTTTCAGGAGGAGGACTCAGTTTATCTGACGAAGGAGCAAAAGAAGCTTCTTGATCTCTGGGCTAAACTCTCTCCTGCTCAAAGAGAAGCAGTCACTAAAATGCTGTGTGCTTTCCTATATATAGAGGAAGAACCCTGAGTTTCAACTGCATATTGCCAGATAAAAGCGGCCAAGCCTCAAAAAGCTTGACCGCTTTATCCTTTTGAATAATAGGGTTTAGGTACAGGATTCCCAGATTTTTGCCAGATCACTGTTCAGCAGCGTTTCATGTTCCAGAAGCTCTTTCTGGACAGCAAGCAGGAAATCTCTGTTGTCATAGAGAATCTTATAGGCTCTGCGGTATAACTCTTCCATCTTAGCTGCTCTTATAGCTTCGCTACTGAAAAGTCTTGTCTCCGACATTCTATTATTCGCCGATTCGACCTCCGAGAAACCAGCACCTGCGAGGGATGTCATCCAAAGATCAAGCAGCCGATTGGCATTCTGAATGTCACCACTTGCATTTACATCCATCACTCCATAAATTAAAGACACACCTGCTTTTCCTGCCAAAGTCTTCGTTATATCGTTTAGAAGTTCTTCTTCGTTTTTCAAGTAAGTAGAACAACCATTCTCGAAGCCACCAATGCAGCTCTGATTCCCACGAATGGTAACGATGCCGATGCTGTCAGGATTCAGAATCTCTCCTACAACTGCGTGAGCTGCTTCATGTAATGCAATCTTCTGGCATTCGGTCAAATCAAGGCTCTTGTCTGTTTTGGAGAGCCTATAAACCACCTGAAGCAGCGCATCTGTCACATCATCTTTGTAAATATGCTCGTGTCCTTGGTAGGTGCTATTCAGCGCAGCAAGGTTCATTACTGTTTCAAGGGTAGCACAGCTCACCTTGGGCATAGCTTTAACAATATCCGAGATAAGAACATCTTCTGCTAAATCCTTATCCCGGAGATAATAGCTGACGATCCTCTCCGCAATCTTTCCCATTGGAGGGTCAAGATAAAGCGTGTAGTCGAATCTTCCGGGTCTTAGCAGCGATGGAGGCATATATTTTGTGTCATTTGTTGTAGCGATCACAAAAAGATCTGTGCTCTTTGCATCGTCAATACAGGCTTGTAAGCAAGCCCATTCTGGCGCATAGGGAGAGTTGGATTCCACATAGAGGTTCAAATCCTCTAGGAGCAGTATACTAGGTGCGGTCTCTTTTGCGGCCAAGAAAGCAGCCCTCAATTCATCCAGAAAACTGTTCTCCTGACTGGTTTTCCGAAAGACAAGAGACTTGCGGCCTGATTCTTTTATAAAGACAGATGCTAGTAGGCTCTTACCAAGACCGGGAGCTGATTCCATCAGAAGTCCTCTGGGGATAGAAGCTCCTTTGCTTTTATAGAGTTCTGGCCTTTTCAGGGCATCCAGTATTTGACGTAGAATGTTTTTTGTAGATTCATAACCGATGATTTTTTCGTCAAATCTGTCCATTGTAAACTTCCTCTCTATTACTTTGTTTTAATTCTTCTGTTCTGCTTTATCTGCTCCTTTGCAGTTAAAGGAGCATTGCCATATTTGATGCAATCATCTCCATATAATGCAGCTTCTCGGTCTTGTTGAAGCCTAGGATTTCTTTGAAGTTTCTCTTCAAAATGAAACACCCACTCTTGAATGATTTTCTCAAGTTCTCTCCGTTCTACAACATAACCAGAATAGAACAAGTTTAGTGTTGTAAAGGACACTGTGCAAATAACGAAATGAATATGCACACAATATGTATCGGCATGAATTCCGTAGGCAGCAATAAAGCCTTTAGCAACATAGGAACTTGCTATAGATTGTGCCAAGGGAATCAAATCCTGCGGTAAAATACAATCACTCGCCTGAAATGAAACAATCCTATGCCTTACCAGTTGTGGAGTATCTTTGTGCCTTCTTTGAATTATAAAAAGCATCAACCGATAAACCATATCCGGATTATTTATATCAGGAATCATAGCAGGTAAACATCCTGTCAAATCATCTGTTATAATGTTTGCTCTCCTGCTATCATCTGCCGTTTTATTCAGCCTAAAAACATACTGAAGAAGACTATATAAATCTTCTAATGATTCATATTTATTTTTGACAAGTTCTATATGCCACATACCTTTGAACCTCCTCTTTAATACCCTCTATATCATTATTGCTTGCAAGGACTCCAATATTTGAAATCAAATTATCAACAAAAGTCTCGTCAACTCCTGTAAAATAGATAGCACTTTTAAAAATTTCAGTTGTGTTTTTGCCAGTCTGTTCTTTTTTCTTTTTTAAAAGCTCAGCCTCAGATTCAGTCAGCCTTATATTTATTTTCATAATCACCAATTCCTTTCTTCAAAATATTTACGGGCCTGCGGCCCCCTCTAGCAAGAACGGTAAAATGTATGTACAACACACATCTTATCCTTTTCTTGGGCAATCAATGATTTAACTATTGATTGCTTATCTTAATGTTAGCTGTGTTAATAAAGATTAAATTTCACCTTCTTTCCTCTCCACGCATTATTCAGCATGAACATCAAGATTATTTGTATGTACATCTTGTTATCAATCATTATTTTCAAGCAACAGAAAACCCACATGGAGTCATTATCCATGTGGGCATTTTTCGTATTACCATCCAGCAGCTTTCATATGAGCTTCCTGCACAATATATTCTTGTACTGCTCTCTTTGGAATTTTCCATACTCTTCCAATTCGCATCGCTTTGATCTTCCCGGTCTTCAAGAGCTTATAGGTGGTGTTCATACCGCAGTTCAGCATATCAGCAACTTCTTCCGGGGTTATCAGGGTGTCGTAATAATCAAACATAACGGCCAATCCTCCTTTGATGGGTTACTATACTGTTGCCGAATGTCAAATCATACCAGATACAAAGAAAGGGCAACCACTTGCGTGATTGCCCTCTATCATCGTTATTCATGATCTCATCCTACGGTTTTACAATAATTCACGCCAAAATGGTGCCGAGCTTCCACCTATTTGAACTTTTTTGAGCCGAATTTTTGGGGAAGTGTAGGATAAGCACCTGAGAGTTGCAGAAAATCTTGTATCAACTTTTCCTTGGTTCTCCTGCAACCGGATTCTTTCGATCCATAAATTGGGTCTTTATATAATTCAGATAGTGGCCATCCACCTTTTTGGGTATCATCTGATCCAGTTCATTACAGGTGATCGGTGCCTCTATTTCCTCGACAGGGGTAAGGGTTTCAATGATATAATCCGATAATTTGCGAACCATATCCGGCTTTCTCTTTACGGAATTGCAGACACTTTCTGATATATGAGGTTCAAACTTTATTTTGCCCTCATCAATATAATCCGCCAGAATCTCAAATGTCGTTTGAATGATTTCCGACGAATTATTTGATTTATTCAAATCAGCTTTTACCGCTTTGACCAAAATCGTGCAGAAGCAGGTATTATACAATGGCACTACCCAATTCGCCATGAAATCCATCCCTTCTTCATAAATTTTCTTCCATTTCCGTATGATCTCACTTTCATTTTCCATTTCGGGTGTTGTTCCCCAATTTCCTTTTATGCTTTTTTCGATTTCCGTCCTCCATGTTTCAGCAGGCATTCCGTCAAGCATTTCATTCAATGTCTTAAATGCCATATCGACCAATGCCGCCCGATTTATGATGTTGCCAAGCATATGACAAGTACTCATCTGCTTTATGGATGTCACATCATCGAGTTCGATTCTTCTGGCCTCATGGAGTTTTTGTACATTTTCCCACAAACTCATCGTCAACTGTATACCGAGTGCCTGTTCTATGCGGATTGTAATATACAGACGATCTGCATTTGTCAGTTTCGGATTATCGTTCAAAGTGCAAAGATTGTTATATAGATTCTTCAGCTTCCGAATTTCTTGCATAGTCAGCTGATGTTTATCCGGTTCCGGCCTCAATCCATCATAGGCATCCTTGACGATATAAAGTGCTGCCATCGCCTTATTATATCTTCTGAATATTGCCGCTACATCCAGATCACTTAATTTGAATCCGGAGTTTTTTCCGCTTACAAAGAAGCTTTTGTATTGTGGCAGAATAGATAATTTTTTATCTGCGGATTCAGAACTCGATTTCAAGGTACTGTTTGCACCGGAACATTTTTTCTTTATTTTTTTCTCTTCCTCTTTATCTTGAAACTCAAATGTATCCAATTCGGATTTCTTGTTTAAAGCCATACTGCCAGTCTGAAAAGTATAGACATTATTTTGAATCAGATAATCCATTCCTGTGACTATGCCTTTTTCGGAGGATTTTTCTTTTGAGCCAAAATAAGTATACTTTACTGCTTCATACGCACTGACCGGGTTTTCCTCCCCAATAATTTCTCGAAGCTGGCAGTAGAGCTGCGCAATCGCATTTTCTCCTAAAAAGTTTTGTACTGCTTCTTTTCCATAAAGAGGGGGCAGACATCCTACTCCAAAAGGTTTTGCGATTCGATCTCCCACTAAAGGCTCAAACATTGCATACGCTTCTTTTACTGCCCAGTCGATCAGTGCATCTTCCTTTTTGGGGCGCTTACTCAGGTCTGGTCTGTCCAGTCGAAAGCTATATCGCAGGATATTGTCTGCAATCGCACACCTTGTCACAAACCGCTCATCACTTCTCGGTTCCTTCTTCATCATAATTCTCCCCATTTATTCAATCCTGTTCGTAATAAGTTTGTGTAAACAAACTCAACTTATATTTCATATTATATCATGATTTATGCACGATTTCAATAGTATTTCGGCCGATTCTGCACAACTTCAAACTCAAGGTTGTTATTCTCCTCAAAACGTGCTACCATACTGTCACCGGAAGCGATCCGGGAGTTGAGCAAGGCCAATAAGCCTTGCTCAGTACATAACTCATAACAGATCTAGGAGGTATCACCATGATTAACACCATATAGATTTCAAGCCGCTCTCCCCCTCGACAGAAAAAACACCTCAAAATCCGCACATTGAAAATAGCATATAGAAACGGAGATGTATGGTATGAACGGCTATCAGCCGCCCCTTGTTCCACAATCTGCCGTCACATTTGGAGATGAACGACTCGTTGATCCATGGGCAGAAACCATGCTACGGAATACCTGTAGTAATTTTCAGGTTCAAAACATGGCGTTGCAGCAGGAAAATGCCGCTTTGAAAACCAAAAACCAATCTCTACAGCAGCAGAGGGCAAATTCGATTTTCAAAGTAGCTGATCGCGCTTACCTGCGGGAGTTTAGTGCCTATAGAACAGAGCATTTTGTAAAGTTTCCCGATGAGAGATACTACCTTGTCAGAGAAAATGGTTTCGGTGCTCCCTACGAGGTCACCAAGCCCCTATCGGACTGCACAGAATTCTCCGCTCGATATGTGTTTGACCCACGAGACGGCTCCACACTCATTGAAGTCCAGTACCGTCTTCCAAATGGAAAGCGGGCCAGCTTCAGTATTCCCGCCGAAAAATTTCGGAAGAACACTCTAGCTCAAAGTTTTTACAAAGGTGGTGGAACACTTCACTTCGGAAAAGATGGCCCTCGGCTGTTTTACATGCTGATTGCACAACTCTTAAGCAGCCGCAACTCATGCATTCTATCCATACCAGGGTGGAACTTCAACAATTCCCGATGGACTTTCAAAGAGTCAGCAACGTGTGAGTCGATATTGAATAGCCCCATTCTTCCTACTGCCGGTCTTGCATCGGAAAATCAGAGAATGATGTCATTGATCGTAGGACTGTCACTCTTAAAAACACATTTTGGGGAAGCAATGCAACCGACCAAGCCTTATGCGATGATTTCTGAAAGTTTCTCTGTCACAACAGAAATTACACTTAATTGCCGACTTTCGGAACTAAAAAAGCAGCTATACAATCACCGCGATGACCTGCTTGTTTATATCCATGACGGATCTAATTCTTCCCGTCACCAAAAAACAACGAATTACGGCTTTCTCTCAGATGAAGCCGTAAAAGGAAGTGCAAGTCGTTCAATCTATATTGTTTTGGCAAGAAAGCTGACTCCAGAGATTCGCGAGAACTGTATCCCGATTATTCCAGCGGAGATTTGCAGCACTACTGATGCAGCCTCTGCAAACTGGAACGATTTAATTTCCTTGACAGAAAACAACCCTGATGAGTTTAACTTACGCACTCAACGTGCATACGAAGAAGCGTGCAGTAACTTCAAAGGTTCAGATTACTGTCAGGATGCAGCGGTTTTGAGTGTCGTCTCTGAAATCATCTGTTGGACTTTCTCTCGTACAGACGCAACTCACCAGCGTGAAAGAAAATTCCAAGACACATATAAACAGACTTTGGAGAAGTATGTTCAGTATTGGGACTCTCTGGCAGATGCTTCTGCGTTAGAGCGTTTCCGCGATGCGCTTTACGCCGCTGCCAGAAAGCAAAGCATTCGCTTCCGTGCCATCGGTAATATAGACGAAACTTATTGTAAGGAAATGGAGGTGTTATACGATGAGTACAAGCTATATATCACCCTTGACCTTGTGAAGTCCTTGGTTTCAGAGTATATGTCGGAATTTCTTGTCTCTGATGTTCTGGCTCAGTTAAGCGAAGCTGGCATCCTCTCTGACAGCATTGTAAAGACATTGACTCTCTCTACCGGGCATCCAAAGAATGTTCGGCTGCGCTCCATTAATCGCAGCTTTGTGAATGGACATGGACGCCGCGATATTACAACTATTTGACATAAAAAGGAGATTTTTTCATTGATTCCAGACTTTGAAATTAAAGTTACACCCGGAAGCTACGAGGAGGTTTCCGAAAGATTCAAAACCTATCTTCGGTTTCGCTTCGGTATTGACCCCGCCAGTGTATTTATTACAGGAGCAACAGGAAGCGGTAAAAGTACTGCTAGTATAAGTCTTGCTATCCAGTATGTTAAACAAGGTATTCCTGCACTTGCCATAGACATAAACCAAACAATGTCTCCCGAACACATTTGCCAGGCTCTGTCGCCAGAATTTGAATCGCTCGTGATACGACATAATCTGTATAGAAAAGCAGTGGCAAGCGACTTAATAACCCCTAAAATTTACGATGGCTGTATAGAGGATTCATATGACACTGCTTATGGATTATCTGAGATCATCAGTAAAGGTTATTGGTTGGGGCCTACGCAGGCCGCAATTCTTACCGATGCTATAAAATCCCGTGTAGATTGCAGAGAGACATCTCTACGAATTTTTCCCAGTATTCTTGAGGAACTTGAGAACTCCGGTTTGGCAAGTGCCCGCACACTGGCCAATCGTCTAAGACCTCTTTTGCGGAACAACGTATTCGAGTTCCAAAAAACAGGCAGCACTTCTCTCCCGCTTTCTCCGAATATTCACGTCTTTGATCTAAGCGGGTATCCTGCTGGCATACGAATTATCCTAGCAGAACTTCTGCTATATGATTGGTTCCGTTCTGCCCGTGCGCTGCAAACTCCAATCATCATTATGGTCGATGAAGTGCAGAATCTAAAGCTTGGTCGAGGCACAGTTTTGAATCAAATCATCACAGAAGGTCGTCGGTTTTCTATCGGTTCCATACTTATTTCGCAATCTCTGAAAGCCTTTAGCTCAGATGAGCAGTTGGCGTTGAGCCAAACTGGAACCAAGCTGTTTTTTAAGCCACCACTCACAGAACTTCGGGCATGTTCCGAGATGTTGGCGCCCCCACAGCACCGTGCCGAAACAGCTGAACTGCTCAAAACATTAAAAGCCGGCCAGTGTCTTCTACTGTCCGAATACGTTTACATAGGAGACGAGACTCACCCGTGCACTGATTGCATTCAGGTGAATGTTGACCTACCACAGTCCATTAAATAATAGGAGGATTTATCATGAACATCCCAGATGGATTTTTTGAAAACCCTGTTTCTCCCGAGTACGCTGATCTGCTTTCAACTATGGGCGCCCCAATTTTCTTTACAGAGCCTCCGTGTTGCCACTCCGGCGATTGTGGATACATCGATTGTAGTGCTATCACGCTGCGTGACCAGAGCCTATTCTTTAACTGCGGCTATGTCGTTCCTCCTTTAAACGCCCAATATGAGGAAGTACAACCTGATTTGCATTCTTTGGAGCGTTATGATTTTTCAAAAATGCCAGATCTTCCCTGGTACCCTTAATCGCCCTTTAAGAGTCCTATATCTCAAAAAGATATGCTTATTATGAAAAGCCACCTGTGCTTTCCATCATTTTACGAAAGGAGAGAAAAATTATGATTGATAAGCAACAGGATTTTCTTACACTAACCGGTGCGGCACGCCGTGCACGGAGCGAAGGTTATGATATAACATACCACGGTCTCCGCAATCTCGTAGCCGCCGGTTACATAAGTCACGTACCGAACGGATCACGTATCTACGTGTTTTACCCCAATGTGATCCGCTTTCTCCAGAAGGGGCTCACGGCTGAACAGAGCCTGGAGTACCAGCTCTCCCGCACCCGCAACTAATTCGACCATCCGCCCTCGGTATCCTAGATGCCGAGGGCATTTTTTGAAGCAAATTTAGATCAATTGGAGGTTCAATTCTATGTTCTGTGAAAATTGCGGTCATCAAATCTCAGATACTGCTAAATTCTGCTCTGCCTGCGGTCATCCCGTTGGCACAGCGCCATCCCCCGGTACAGTAGCTCCACCTGCCGTTCCAGCCAAACGAGAATCGCCCCGGCTGAAAGCCTCGTCTGGCAATGGCAGCATCACACGAATGTCCGGAACACGCCGGAAACCGTGGCTGCTCCGTATGCCAATCCCTGACCCTCACACAGGTATTACAGTTGTAAAAACTGTCGGCACTTATGTCACCCGTGAAGAAGCCGAAGCGGTTCGTGCTGAAATGATGAAACGCCCTGCTACACCATATCAAGATTCCACCTTAGCAAAAATTCACGAGATCTTTCTGGAATCTCGTGAGTACAAAGGCCGTTCTGATAAGGCCCGTGAACTGTATGATCTGGCATGGAAATACCTAAAACCACTTTGGTATTACAAAATTGCAGCCCTTTATGCACAGGACTTCCAAAACATCCTTGATAAAATGGCCGATGATGGCCTGTCTCAGAGCATGTTGGAAAAAGAGCGTACTCTTATCAGCAAGCTGTATCGCACAGCCATTGGCTGGCGTGTCGTGGATGCCAACCTTGCATCTGTCCTGAAAGTCGAAGGACGCAAATCTCCGGAACGCGAGATTTTCACGGACGAACAGGTGACGCTGATCCTGAGCCAAAAGAACACGCCCACCGGGCAGATGGTAATTGCTCTTCTGGCCTGCGGAGTGCGTATCTATGAGCTGCTGCACTTCAAACACGAAGATTTTCACCGCACGGAATCTGGTGCTTATCTGATTGGCGGCTGCAAGACCGAGGCCGGACGCAACCGCATCATTCCCATTCTCGACTTTGGCATCCCGGTTTTTGAACATGCGTATGCCACCTCTGTGGAAAACGGTTCGCTCTTTCCCAATGGAAAAGGCGGTTTCTGGAATGAGAAGAACTGGCGTAACCGCAAATTCTATCCTTTCCTGGAGGAAATCGGCATCCAGCCGAATCCTTACGACGAAAATGGTAAGCGCAAACCGGAGTTTGCCGGGAAGCTTGCCACCTATACGCCCTACACCACCCGCCATACCTACGCCAGCCTTTGTGACCGCGCAGGCGTCACCAAGGATATCCTGAAACGCGCTGTCGGGCACACGCCCAAATCCAAAACGCTGGATGAAGTCTATCTCCATCCGAAAGCGACCCAGATGATCGAAGCCTTTGATAAGGCCAATCAGCTGGTCAATGATGAAGTTCTGACCACAACGAAGGCATAACAACTTCAAAGAGAAAAGCTGCCGATCTGTGAGAATCTTTCTCTCACGGATGGCAGCTTTCTTTTTTGTTTGCACAATCTGTGTCAGGTCTCATCGCTTCATTCTTATTTAAAATTCAGCGGTGGAACTTTCTCCATCAGATCCTCCACGTTGCAATTCAGCGCACGCGCAAGGCGAAGCAGCGTTTCTGCTTGTGCTTTGTTGATGTCCTTCTGTCGCTGTTCGTACTGCTGGATGGTACGCACAGGCACATCAGCCTGTCCTGCCAGTTCCGATTGGCTCAATCCGGCCAATGTGCGCATGGCTTTCAGGTTTGTTTCCGGCTTTGACACACGGTACAACTCGTTCATCTTGTCTGCAAACTGCCGTACATCCATCTCGTGGTAGGGCGTATACAGCAGCCGCACTTTCGTGATAGGCACTGCCTGTTCAATCTCCGCAAAGCGCAAACTGGTCAGCCACTGGTAATAGGCAAGAGCCCAACCTGTCCAGTATTCCGGGCTGCGGTCGTAGGCATACGAGGGTTTCTGCATAGGTACGACTTCGCCCGCCTGCTCCAGTACAGCGCGGGCAAGTTCTACACCGGACAAGCCCACCAACACAGAACAATCCCCCTGCTCGAACCGGGCAGACAGTTCACTGGTCACAAACCACTGCCATGCCGTCTCCAACGGATAATGCAGATCGTTGACAAGATAATCCAACATCCGGGCAAGATTTTTCTGTGCAGCAGAAAGATAGCTTTTATCGTAAGCGTGGATCATTGGGCTTCATCTCCTCGTCGAGAATCGTGGTAATATAAAGGTCTCCCCTCTGACGGCGGTTGCGCTCCACGTCAAAATATTGGCGGCGGGCTGTCTGGTCACGGAAGGCCTTTTTCTTATACCATTCTTTAGAGTCTGCGGTCTCATAGCCGAGAAATTCCAGCTGTTCAAAGGTCGCCTTGCTTTTCAGCACGAACTGCCGCCCCAGCTTGCCCAAGCGCATGGCATTGCACAACTGGCGGTAAGAGATTGCGCCGTTGATAAAATCAGATGCAAAGGAAAAATAGCTGTCATCTGCCCTGTAGCCAATGATGATATCTGCAGACTTATAGTCGAGGTGAAAAGTGTTCATCAGGTATTTCTTTGGCTTCTGCGGCCAGCGGGGCAGAAGTATCGAATTCGCGGTTCTCCAAAAGAATCGTCAGCCAATGCAGCATCGTGTAACCGGGAGCGTTCAAATCCAGAATGGTCAAACCGTCGCATTCGATTTTATACCGGTTAGCGTAGCCATTGTGGTCGATGCCAACGCTCCACTCTTTGGCCATGTTGGGGTTCTGAGTGCAGTAAAAGCCGATGCCATAGTCATTGTAGGGCTTGCCATAGCCGAACTTTGGCTTTTCAATAATATGATCCGAACCGTGATAAATTGTTTTTTCCACAGAACCACCTCCTCGCTCTAATTATACTCCCACAGGAGTATGCATGCAAGATCTTTATATGAGAATTACGCTATGCACAACACACGATGTTTTCTGTTTTTATATTATCGATTGGTTTCCCGCAAAAAATTTTCCATCTGGATGACATTGCTGCGGAAAGTTTCATCAAAAACGTCCAGAGCTTTTTCTCTTTGCTGCACAGTAGCCGCTGTTTCCAGCAGCAAAAACGGAAGCTTGCAAAAATCATCGGCGGCAAGGCCATATCCCTTAGTTGCATCCGCACAGGCCCGGGCGCAAAAAGTGTACAGATTTTCCCACCAAGCAGGGCTGTTTTCTTTTCTGGATTCCAGAAAAAAATGGATTAAAGCGTACTCAGCCCGGTTTGCACACCGTTCCACAAAAAGCCGTAAAACGTCCGGATCGTGAGGCCCAGGCTCCCGACAATGCTGCCACACGATATGCTGCGGGATTTCCTGGCAATTTTGCAGCGTATAAAGCAGCAACCGCTTGGCAGCGGTGTTCTTAGGCTCCTGGTTTAGGTCGTCGAAACACTGATCCAAAATTCCATAGGCCTGTTCTGGCATATACTGCCTTTGGAAAAGGTAGGCATGGACATCGGGATCTCCTTTGATGCACATCTCAGCCAGAATACGGGCAGCATTACGAACAAGATCCTGCTCCGTTTCGCTCTGCTCAAACGCCCAGATCAGACGGGCACGGCACTCTTCCGGATGGACTGGGTAAAGCTGCATGATAAACCATCCGGATGTATAGTGTAAAATGCAGCGCGGATCTTGCTGCAAAACTTCCCAATAGCCTTCGCAGGCAAAAGGCTTGTCTACTCTACTGACTGCTGCAAGTGCATCTATCACGGCATAGCGAACCGAAGGATGCAGATCCTGAAGACCATGCTCGAGGACGGTCTTCCAATCCGCTACTTTTTCCGGGTGCTTCCATAAAGTTTCTGCGATCGTTCGGAACGCATACCCCCGGATGCTGTTCAGCACGTTGTCCCGGAGACACTGGCAGGATTTGTTCTGTGGGTCGTTACTCGATGTTATATTGTATGTGTTTTCCTGCGGATTTTTATGCGCTACAAAGCACTGGCGAGAAGCTGAATTTCTGGCTGCCAGACACAAATCATTCAGCGCCACAAAGGTAAGTGCAGTCACAAACACAAAGTGATTCTGCTCCGTCTTTACATGTTCCTTGATATGCTGAAACACCTTATGCCGTGCTAACGCAGACATCGTCCAGTGCTCATTGCTGCCTTTGCGCCCGATTCAAAACAGAAATCACTGTTTACAGGCACCATTTGCAGGTAACCTAGAAAACAGAATAATAGCACTCCGGTGCCGACAAATCTGTTTGCAACACTATAATCGACGATTGATCCGTTGCAATCACAGGTCATCCGCGGTATCATTGGTTCGTAGGATTTAATGTAATGGAAGGTTAGTGTCCAGATGATTGTTTTAAACCTTAACCTGTGGCTGGAACTGCCGTGGTGGTTTACATAACACTATGCGGAAGTTCTTTAATTGTGGAGCTTATTGGAGAAGATTCCTCTGTTGAGTTATTATGACAAAACTATGTACAATATGGATGTGATCGGTTTTCCGTTTGCCTGATTCACGATCGGTCAAATGGAAACAAAGATGTAAGACGTTCAGTCAACGAAGGTCAAAAATTCAAGAAAGAGGAGACAAAACATGAGCAAATTCACTGATAACGCCAGTGAGAAGCTGCTTGTGGTGGCTGGAAAAATCAGCAACCAAAAGCACATGGCATCCATCAAGAATGCATTCTATACCTTGATGCCTGTCATTCTGACCGGCGCGTTCTGCACACTTATCTCCAATGTTGTGTGCTCTACCACTACCACTGGTATCAGCTTGGCTAAGCTGCCCGGTATGTCCTGGCTTGGGATGTTCACTGATCTGTTCAACGCCGCCAACTACGCGACACTGAACTTCT
>OHJB01000511.1_pt1 | contig 19819 bp, 14 predicted proteins | sample 1568431 | NCBI WGS metagenome assembly OHJB01 (sample SAMEA3879594, study PRJEB24766) | human gut metagenome | biome: human-associated habitat; feature: feces | place: USA | collected 1985/1987 | reverse complement strand
CACGACCTTTGAAAAGGTCGACCAAACTTTTATAATTGATTGGCAAATCAATTTGCTAAGCCATAATTTACTCCACAAAAGCAGATAACTTTTGTGATGTAGTTTCATCATATTTTATTTACAAACAAACTGTCGTTAAAAATTCCACGCATATATGAAATTGCTATGCCGTAGTTTGTAAACGGTACGCCTGCGCTTTCGGCTTTTTGTCTGCGGCTGTCAACTTCTTTTTCGTTAAGCATACAGCCGCCGCAATGTATTACAAGTTTATATTTTGTAAGGTCAGAGGGAAAATCTCTGCCCGAGCTTGTTTCTGTTTTTATGCTCTTACCCGTGTATTTTCTTAAAAGCCGTGGAAGTTTTACCGTGCCGATGTCGTCGCATTGGCGGTGGTGAGTACATCCCTCGCTTATAAGAATCGTGTCACCGTCACAAAGCGAATCTATAGCTTTTGCACCCTTTGCGGCAGTGTCAAGCACGCCCTTATACCTTGCCATAAGAATTGAAAAAGAAGTAAGTCTGATGTCTTTCGGGGTGAGTTTTGCGATTGCCGCAAAAGCCTGACTGTCGGTAATTACAAGCGACGGCTTTTGGGCAAGCGATTTCAAAGTCTGTTCAAATTCACTGTCCCTCGTTACAACGGCAATTGCGCCCGAATCGAGAATTTCCCGTATTGCCATTTGCTGCGGCAAAATTATTCTGCCCTTTGGCGCCGCCTTGTCTATCGGCACAACAAGCACTACCGTATCACCTGCGCTAATTAAATCCGAGCAAAGCGTTCTCTGCTCTCTGTCGGATTTTAACAGGCTTGCTATTCTTTCTTTCAACTCAAAAACACCTGTATTTTGTTCTGCGCTTACAAACATTCCGTCATCTGTATGCGGTGGATTTTTCAGCAAATCAGCCTTGTTATAAGCCACTACATACGGTATGTTTTTCTGTTCAAACAGATTTATAAGTTCAGAATCTGCCGCTGTCTTTCCCATCGAACCGTCAACCACAAGCACTGCAATATCCGTTCCGTCAAGCACCTGTCTTGCCTTTTCAATCCGCATTTCACCAAGACTGCCCTCATCGTCAATGCCCGGTGTATCAATTATTACAACAGGGCCGAGGGGCAACAGTTCCATAGCTTTCATTACAGGGTCCGTAGTAGTGCCCTTAATATCGGATACAACCGACAAATTCTGCCCCGTAACCGCATTTACAAGGCTTGATTTTCCTGCATTGCGCTTGCCGAAAAATGCAATATGCACTCTTTCTGCAAGCGGTGTGTCATTAAGTCCCATAAGCACCTCTTAAAAACGAAAATCCCGACTGCCGTTTTCTATCTCTGCAATGTGTTGTGCGGCAATTTTTCTTACTTTTTCATTGGGAATTTTCAAAAGCTCTTTTTCAATCAGCTTTTCTCCGATTTTTCTTGTATCCTCGCTTGCGTAGTCCATAAGATACTCCTTAAGCGTCATAAGCGCATTTGGATGACAGCAGTTTTGAATCTGACCGCTTTTGCAAAGCGACATAAATCTGTCGCCTGTTCTGCCCTCACGATAGCAAGCAGTACAGAATGACGGAATGTAGCCAAGGCTCATAAGCCAATTTACAACCTCGTCAAGTGTGCGGTTATCCGACACATCAAACTGCGAAGTGTTTTCGTCCTCTTCTTCGGGTTCGGCATAACCGCCAACGCTTGTGCAGGACGCACCGCTGATTTGCGACACACCGAGTCTTATTACCTTTTCACGCACCGCCTTACTCTCTCTGGTCGAAATAATCATACCCGTGTACGGTACGGAAATTCTTATCAGTGCGCAAATTTTCGCAAAAGTTTCATTATCTATTCCGTTGTCAAATGAATCGGGATCTATATCGTCTGCGTGCTTAATTCGTGGGACGCTGATTGTATGCGGGCCTACTCCGTGAACCGCCTCAAGATGCTCTGCGTGCATTAAAAGTCCCGCAAATTCATAGCGGTAAAGTTCCAATCCAAACAGCACGCCAATTCCCACATCGTCAATTCCTCCCTGCATTGCCCTGTCCATTGCCTCGGTATGGTAATCGTAATTATGTTTCGGACCTGTGGGGTGGAGCTCTTCGTAACTCTTTTTGTTGTAAGTTTCCTGAAAAAGAATATAAGTTCCTATGCCGGCATCCTTTAGCTTTCTGTAATTTTCAACCGTGGTGGCGGCAATATTTACATTAACTCGTCTGATTGCGCCGTTTTTATGGTTAATTGAATAAATCGTCTTTATGCACTCAAGAATGTACTCAATCGGATTGTTTACGGGGTCTTCGCCCGCTTCAATCGCAAGCCTTTTGTGCCCCATATCCTGCAATGCGACAACCTCGCTCTTCACTTCTTCCTGCGTAAGTTTTTTACGGCAGATATGTTTATTTTTAAGATGATACGGGCAGTAAACACAACCGTTTACACAATAATTTGAAAGATAAAGAGGAGCAAACATAACGATTCTGTCGCCGTAAAAATCTTTTTTTATCTGCTCGGCAAGGTCATAAATTTTTGCAATTCTTTCGCTGTCCTCGCACGCAAGCAATACGCTTGCCTCCCTGTGGTCAAGTCCTTTTCTAAGCCTTGCCTTGTCGATGATTTTGTCTATGAGCGCAAGGTTATCTTTCTTTTCGTCTGCATATTTTAGGGTGTCGAGAATTTCACCGTCGTTAATAAATTCCTCTGCTTTAAGAGATTTTTTGTCATACATTTCATATTTCCTTTCCTGTCGCAACTAAGGAGCAATATAATTTCCCACATCGGTCACAACTTCGTAGCCGATTGACTTCATTCTGTTTTTCATACAACTTATGCACTGCGCCGACTCGTCACCCGTACAAATTTTATTATCGTACAGAGAGTAGTCCTTTCTGTGCTCAAGCGGAGAAAGGTTTGGCATAACCACATTTGCGCCGTGCAGTATCCCCTTTTCCCTGCCGTTGATGTCCGCCGTACCGAGTGCGGTTGTTGACGGCAGCAGTACGCTCGGCAACATAAGCCGTATAATTGAAATAAGCATAAGGCAAAGCCGCACACTGCCTGTGTGATAACTTGCAAAGGGTGTGTCTTTATGCGGAATAAACGGACCTATACCGCACATTTGCGGATTAAGGTTTTTTATAAAAATCAGATCATCCGCAAGATTTTCGGCGGTTTGAAAAGGCGAACCGACCATAAAACCTGCACCTGTCTGATAACCTATTTTTTTAAGATTGTACAGGCAATCAAGCCTGTTTTGATGCGACATATTGTCAGGGTGTAATTTTTCGTAATGCTCTTTGTCTGCCGTTTCGTGACGAAGAAGATACCGGTCTGCACCCGAATCAAACAGTCTTTTGTAACTTTCGTAACTGCGTTCGCCGAGAGAAAGCGTTACTGCGCAGTCGGGATATTTTTGCTTGATTTTTTGCACAATATCGCACATAACATCATCGGTAAAATATCCGTCCTCTCCGCCCTGCAAAACAAAGGTGCGAAAACCGAGTGGGTAGCCTGTATCGCAGCACTGTAAAATCTGCTCTTTTGAGAGGCGGTAACGAACGGCATTTGCATTTGACCTGCGTATACCGCAGTAAAGGCAGTCATTTTTACAAATACTTGAAATCTCAATCAAACCACGGATATACACCTTGTTACCGTAGTATTTTTGTGCCGTCTGCTGTGCCTTTTTGCGCAGGTACTCAAGTTCTTCGTCTGTAACAGTATTTATTAATGCTGTAAACTCTGCTCTGTCTGCATTGTGATAGGCGTAGAGCTTATCTATAATTTCATAATTTTTCATATTCTTTAATAAAACGCTGTACGGGTAATACTTTTGCATTGCCTGTTGGGATTTGGTTCGGAGTAATGATTAAATAATTTTTAAAATTTAGGTCAAGTCTTTAAAAAGGTTGACCAAACTTTTATAATTTTGTAAAAAGTATGTTTTATCAAACCGCAACTCATCTGCATCAAAAATATTCTTTTAAAAATCGGCAGGAACAAAATTCCTGCCGACAGTTTGTAAAAATTCTGATTTTGTTCTTAAACAGATATAAAGAACGCCGTTGTTGCAAATTTAAAAATGTCTGCCACCGCCGCCGTGTGATGAATGACTTGAACGGTGACTGCTGCTGCTCCTGTGACTTCTGTGCGACGACGAGCTTGAGCTTGAACTCGACACGGTAGTATAAGTCACATTTTTGTATAAGAACTGATCCCTACTTTCGGTGAGATTCAGTGAGCTGTTCTTTTCAAGGTCGTAGTTTGCACCCTTACCGTTCTGACTGTATTTATAACGGATAATAACGCACGCACCTGCCGCAAATGCTCCCACCGCAAGTGCAAGCACCACTCCGGTGTACATACCTTTTAAAAATCTGTCGGCAAGCGTAAGCGGCTCGTCTTGAATCTTAACATTGTTATATGTTGAGTTGCCGGTGCTTTTGCCAACAGAGTGATAGTACTGCACAGAATCAATAAATTCGTTGCACGCACCCTGATAGTTGCCATCTGCAAGCTCCGCCTGAACATCGTCAAGCATAGTATCCATACGACTGTCATCAAAATAATACATAGCCTCGCCCTTTGTAATGATATACATTTCACGAGAGCTCATATCAACAGTGAGGAACACTCCGCTTTTTTTATCACCGCAGCCGTAATTATGATTATCAAAATAATCGTTGCAATAATCTTCCATATCATACGAATCCACATTGTTGTTATTGGTATAGATTATTGTGTCCCAGCCTGTGGCAAGCGTACATTTTTTCAGATTATTCTCTATGGTTTCTTCCTGCGAAGAAGTTATAATATCCGCATCGTCTGTCAGCTTTTTGCTGCTCTCTGCAAAAGCCGGTGTTACCGACAGGGCAAATACGGCGGTTACGGCAAGCGATATGGTCGCAACGGAAAGTACATTTTTCATATAAAAAATATACCTCCCAACATACCGAACGCAAAAGCTATGCCGGCTATTATTGAAGACATTGCAATTAATCTGCCGGTATCGGCAGGCAAACTGCCGTAGAGCTTACCTGTCTGACCGTTGATGGCAAACGGGTAAATCTTGCCCTTATACTTATAAGTTATAATCCACACAGGCAAAAGCGTATAACTCCAACTTTCAATATCTGTGCGGTCATAGTAATTGGTTACTTCAATACCCGAATATTCACTGCAAGCACCCTTAAGCACCTCTTTGCAATACTCGTCAATCTTTTGGTCAACCATTATCTGAATATCGGACTTTTCTATATCTCTTTTTTCTGCCTGAAAACCCGACAGGTACGACATTGAAAACGGCTGTGCCTCTGACAAATCATACGGATGTATGCACTGCAGCATTTCTCTGTTGGCACCCGAAAGCGCTCTTTCAAAAACATTGCGTATATAAACATCGCCGCTTCTGAACAGGTCATAATACGAAGTTTCGGTATATCGTCTGTCACCGGATTTCCAGTGCTTGTATTTTTTGCCCCTTGCCGTCATATGAGAATCCTGTTGAGTATCTATGTACCAATATGGGAAATATACACCTGTCATTTTCTCAATATTTGAGTTGCTTAAAAAATCTTTGGGCAAAAACTTTTTGCCTTTTGTTTTATCCATAAAAGCTGAAACAGCTTGTTCTCGTGACAACTTAAACGGAATAATTCTGTCGGGTCTGAAATCTCCCGACAATCTGCCTTTCATTACAACAGGATTGTGGCAGTAAAAGCAGGTTGTTGCCGCTGTAGATGAAGTGGTAACAACCTCTGCTCCGCAGGAATCGCAATGGAACACATAACCGTCGTGCAATTCCTCTTTAAATTCCTGTTGGCTGTCAGCACCGCTTTGTTCCCTTTCGGCGTAAATTTGCTGAATCTTCTCCGGAGAAAACTCCGAAAGACAGTATTCACAGCAAAATCTTTGCCTTTGCGGGTTAAAAGTAAGCGGTGCCGCACAGGATGGGCAGTTATAATTGACTGTACCCATTTATTGCCTTATCCCTCTTAAATTATTCTGCCTTTGTACCGCATTCAGGACAGAACTTCTGATTTTCTTTTAATTCATATCCGCAGTTTACACAGAAATGCTTTTTAGGTGCGTCAGGCTTTTTTGCGCCGCATTCAGGGCAGAATTTGCCTGTATTTACCGCACCGCAAGCGCAAGTCCAGCTATCTGCCGACTGAGGCTGTACAGGCTGTTGAGCGTTCTGCTGCGGCTGAGCAGGCTGTGCGCCGCCAAGCGGATTGCCCTGTGGCTGTTGAGGCTGCTGTGGCTGCTGATTGTTGTAGTGTGGGTTCTGCTGATAGCCGCCGAGGATATTACCGCCTGCATTCATACCCATGCCCATACCCATAAAGCCTGCCATTGCGCCGTTTGAGTTTGAGCCTGCCGCTTTCATACCTTCCGCAACATTAGCCGCTACATAGCCCTGCTGAACCGCTGCGTCCGAAAGCATTGCGCCCTTGTTTCTCATATTGATAAGCTCTGTGCTCTCGTCATTGTAAGAAATGTTGATAGCAACTGCCTGAACCTGGAAACCACGCTGCTGCTCCCATTCCTGGTCGAGAGTTTTAGCCATATACTGGCCGAATTCACGGGATTTACCCTTAATAAAGCTGATTCTGTAACCGTCAGCAGAGAAGTTGTTGATAGCAGAACTTAAAGCTGCCTCAAACTCTGTGTTATACTGGATTGACTTTGACTTGTAGTCAAACGGCTGACAAGCTGTTACAAGGCCCTTGTCGATTACTTCCTGATAGAACTTAAGCGGATCGGTAATCTTAATAGAATATGTACCGTGCGCACGGAGGAAAAGTTCTGCATTGTAGAAACTGTCAAAGTAGTTTACAACATTCTTTGTGCCGAAAAGAATACCTGTAATTTCGGCAAGGTTGATGTAAATTACATACTGCGACTGTGACGGAATTCCGCCGTATTTAATACGGGAGAATGTTTCTTTAAGAGAGTCGCCAAACTGACCGCAGAAAAGTGACGGCATTGAGCTGTTGCTTACCTGGTAATAACCCGGTTCCGCAGTAAAGTCAACTACCTTACCGCCGTCAATAAGGAGCATACACTGGTTGTCATATACCTGAATAACCGAACCGTTTGATACGATGTTTGGTGTGCCCTTTGTGTTTTGAGATGTGCCGTGTGTTATCTTTTCACCGGGAACCATTGCGAGAGTTCCGCTCATTGGTCTTGGCTGGATAACCTCCTGCCAAGAATCTGCCAATCCGCCTTTAACCGAGTTAATGGCTGCTCTGATAATGCCCATAGTCTTATCTCCTTTACAAGAAATTTTCTTTATTTTTAAATTTTTGTGAGCTGATATAATTGCACTGAAACGAAGGTTTTTGCTTTAGATTAAATCTTCTTAATCTGTTACAGGTTTGTTTTCAAAAATGTTGGGGTAACAAATAAATTATTATTTAACACACAAGTTAAACAAAACAATTTGCTAAACCATAATTCACTCTGATTTTCAACATCGCCTAAGTGCAATTGTTTATAAATTAATATGGTCTTGTGGCGTTGGTTTGTTCTCTTATTGACGAGAATTTCCACGCTCTTATGTTGATTTCCGTAATGCCTGTGCCGCAGTATTCGCAGAATTTTTGACCTAAGTTTTTGATAGGTGCGCCGCAGTTAGGGCAATTAATACCAAGTCCCTCACTGCCGTTTGCAACCATGTCAACATTCTGTATGTACACAAGCTCGGTTTCATACACGCTTTGAGTTTTCATATCCCTGCTGCCGTAAACCACACTGCCTGCGGCGTCGGTGGTATAGGCATAAGAACCTACAGACGATACAAACAAAATCCTTGCGGTTGCGCCGTCCTTTGTGTATCGTGAAATCTCCGTACGGTGAATTACAATATCATCGTAATTCTGCTTGTAGCCTCTGTTTGACAGGTCGGTAATAATACTCTTTACGCTGTCTTTTAAGGCTGTGGAGCACTCGCCGTACAAAAGCTCCGGATTTTTTTCCTCAATTGAGTTCATATAACTGCGCAGTACGGTTTCTGACTTTTGTTTGTAATCGTCATAGTCAAACTCCGGGAAATCTCTTTGTATTCTCGGCAGACAAAGACCCGTCATAGCCTGCAAAGAGCGTGGAGTTTCACTCATTTCCCTTTTCTGATTATTGATTCCCTGTACAAAAGAATCCGTACCGAACATATTTCTTGAAATCTGTCTGATTCCGTGTTTTATTTTATAGACTGCCACCGCAATGGCAATGACAGCCGCTGCAATCAATACAAGTGTAACTATAAGTCCGACAGGCACACCTGACGAAACCGCTCCGACAAACAATTGATTCATCGTTTACTCCTGCGGTTTTACTGAAATTCCGAGAACATCGAGGCTCTCATCGTCAACAACGGACGGACAAGCTGACATAAGCTCGCTTGCATTCTGAACCTTAGGGAATGCCGTAACATCACGAAGGCTGTCTGTACCGCACATAAGCATTGTAACACGGTCAAGGCCAATGCCCATACCGCCGTGTGGCGGAGCGCCATACTTATACGCTTCTACAAGGAAGCCGAATTTTGCTTCAATTTCCTCGTCGGTAAGTTTTAATGCCTTAAACATTCTCTGCTGTAACTCATAATCAGTAATACGCATTGAACCGCTTGAAAGCTCTGTTCCGTTAAGAGTGAGGTCGTAAGCCTTTGCAATAACCTTTGACGGGTCTGTGTCAAGGTACTGCAAGCACTCCTCTTTAGGCATTGTAAACGGATGATGCATTGCAAGCCACTCTCCGCTCTCTTCGTCATACTCAAAGAACGGGAAGTCAACAATCCAGAGGAACTTAAATTCATCAGGAATAATGTCGAGAACCTTTGCGACCTTAAGTCTTAATGCACCGAGAGTTGTAAGAACTGTGCTGTTTTTATCGGCAACAATGAAGATTACATCGCCCTTCTCTGCGCCGAGTCTTTCGTAAATAGCGGAAAGCTCTTCCTCTGTCATAAACTTCTTAAATGATGCATTCGGCTCGTCAACCCATCTTACATAGGCAAGACCCTTTGCACCGATACCCTTTACATACTCTGTAAGTTTGTCAATTTCTTTTCTTGTATATACAGACGCCGCATTCTTTGCAACAATGGCACGAACAGAACCGCCGTTTTCAACAGCGCTTGTAAATACGCTGAAGCCGCAGTCCTTTACGAGGTCGGAAATATTCTGAATCTTCATATCGAAACGAATATCAGGCTTATCCGAACCGTAGTTCTCCATAGCATCGTTGTATGTCATTTTCTCAAACGGAGTTACAAGCTCCTTGCCAAGCACTTCTTTAAACAAACGCTTGAAAAGTCCCTCGTTGATTTCCATAATTTCGTCCATATCAACAAACGAAAGCTCCATATCAATCTGTGTAAACTCAGGCTGACGGTCGGCTCTTAAGTCCTCATCTCTGAAACAACGGGCAAGCTGAATGTAACGGTCAAACCCCGATACCATCAAAAGCTGCTTGTAAATCTGCGGTGACTGCGGAAGAGCATAGAACTTTCCCTTGTGGATTCTTGACGGTACAAGGTAATCTCTTGCGCCCTCCGGAGTTGATTTAATCATCATCGGAGTTTCAATCTCAATAAAGCCGTTCTCGTAGAAATAATCTCTTGCAACCTTTGCAATTTTACTTCTCATAATAATGTTGTTCTGAATAGGACGGCGGCGAAGGTCAAGATAACGGTATTTAAGTCTTAACTCCTCGTTTGTGCTTGTTTCGTCAACAATTTCAAAAGGCGGTGTCTGTGCCTTTGAAAGAACTCTAAGGTCTGTTACCATAACCTCAATATCGCCTGTGGGAATATCCTTGTTCTTGGAACTTCTCTCACATACTATGCCTTTTGCCGCCAAAACATACTCACTGCGGCAAGCAAAAGCTTTATCAAAAATTTCTTTATCCGTCTTATCGTTAAAAGCAAGCTGAACAATGCCTGTGCGGTCACGAAGATCAATAAAAATAAGCTGACCGAGGTCACGGCAACGCTGTACCCAACCGCAAACTGTTACTTCTCTGCCGACATCGCCGATTCTAAGGTCGGAGCAATAGTCGGTTCGTTTAAGTCCTGTCATAAATTCTGCCATTTTTGTATATCTCCTTAAATTAAGTTGTCAACGCTTACAGCTTAAAGCTGTCAACATCGGCAAGCTGAAGTACCATAAATTTATCTGCAAATGTATCGTCAAGTACAATTTCAGTCTGCTCGCCGCTCGACATATTCTTAATAACTGCCTTGCCCTGCTCAATCTCATTGTCGCCGAGCACCATAGAGAACTTTGCACCGATTTTGTCGGCATATTTCATCTGTGCTCTTAATCCTCTGCCTACAATATCGGTTTCGGCAATAAGTCCGCAGGAACGGACAGCTTTGATAATTTCAAATGATTTAAGCGACGCACTCTCGCCCATAACAGCAACATAGAGGTCGCAGGTTGACGGTTTCGGAATTTCAATGCCCTGTTTGTCCATAAGCATTAAAAGTCTTTCAATGCCCATTGCAAATCCGAGTGACGGCAAGTGCTTTCCGCCGAGCTCCTCAATAAGTCCGTCGTATCTGCCGCCGCCGCAAACTGTGCCTTGAGCACCGATAAAGTCGGTAACGAACTCAAAAACAGTCTTTGTGTAGTAGTCAAGTCCACGAACGATTGTAGGATTTACCGTATATTCAACACCTGCGGCATCAAGGTATTTCTGAACGCTTGCAAAGTGCTCTTTACACTCATCGCAAAGATAATCTGTAATTTTAGGTGCGCCCTGTGCAATCTTTGAACATATGGGACTTTTACAGTCGAGTATTCTCATCGGGTTCTTTTCAAGTCTTGAATTACAGGTATCGCAGAGTTCGTCTTTACAGCCGCCAAAATAGCCTTTAAGTGCCTTGTGGTACTCGGCACGGCAAGTAGGGCAGCCGATAGAATTAATTTCAAGTCTAAGCTGTTTAATGCCAAGGCGGTCAAAAATAGACTGTGCGGCGCAAATAAGTTCCGCATCGGCAACAGGTGACTGTGTACCGTAGCACTCAAGACCGAATTGGTGGAACTCTCTTAATCTGCCTGCCTGCGGCTTTTCGTAGCGGTAACAAGACACAAAATAGCTTGCCTTGATAGGTAAGCTGTCATTTACAAGACCGTGCTCAAGCACTGCTCTTGCTGCGCCCGCCGTACCCTCGGGACGAAGTGTAACACTTTCTCCGCCCTTTGTATCGAATGTATACATTTCTTTCTGAACAACATCTGTTGTCTGACCCACACCTCTTGTAAAAAGCTCTGTGTGCTCAAAAACAGGTGTACGAATCTCTTTAAATCCGTAAGCCGCCGATTCTTTACGCATAACATCTTCAACGAACTGCCAGCGGTAGCTGTCCTTTGGCAAAACATCTTCTGTGCCCTTAATCTTTTTGGTGATTACTCCCATTATTTCCTCCAAATTATAAAACCTTTTATATTAATCGAAAATTCCGTATAAACACAATTATCGGGCAGCACAAAACCGCCCGACAATGAAATCGTTTTTTACTTTAAAATATTTCTCCAGTCAAGGTCGCCACGCTCAAGACCGTGAATAAGTACCTCTGCGGTTGCGATGTTTGTAGCAACAGGAATATTGTGCATATCGCAAAGTCTGAGCATATTCATATCGTTAGGCTCATTAGGCTTTGGATTGAGCGGATCTCTGAAAAAGAGAAGCATATCAACTTCGTTGCAGGCAATTCTTGCCGCAATCTGCTGACTGCCACCCTGTGAGCCTGCCAAAAACTTCTGAATTGTAAGGCCTGTTGCCTCTGAAACCATTTTGCCCGTAGTGCCTGTCGCACAAAGGTTATTTCTGCTTAAAACGCCGCAGTAAGCAATGCAGAACTGAACCATAAGTTCCTTTTTTTCATCGTGCGCAATAAGAGCAATATTCATACTCAAATTCCTCCCTATATATTAAAAGGCTTATCCTTTAAATGCCAAGGGAACTCTTTGCCCCTCAAGCCTTCGTGCCAGACAATCAAAAACCGATGCTGCGGCACTCCAGTTAAGCCCTGCAACTCCACGCTGCATAATAACTGATATTCTTATGTCAAACGGTACAAGTGCGATAAGTTGAGTTTGTACCGCATCAATAACTTCGTCAAGGTCGGCATAAAAACCGAGCTCGGTAAAAGTTTTTCTGTCAAAGCGGTTTATAACAAGCCTTTGATTTTTTATACCCAAAGCGTCAAGCTTGTTTTTCACTTTTAATCCGCCTCTTACGCTTGTCGGCTCTGCGTTGGCTACAATAAGCGCCCTGTCGGCGGGCGTAGCAGCTGTAACAAAGCCCGAGCCGATGCCTGCGGGTGAATCAATAATAACAAAATCATAGTCAGCTTTTAATGTATCGACAAGCTGACGGAATACCCCGGGACTAAGCTCGTTATCGGTGTCAAAAGGTGCCGCCATAAGATAAAGATTCTCATTGTTTTTGCTTTTATAAACTGCGTCTGTAAAAGAACAGTTACCGCTTACGGCATCTGCCGCATCAAAAACAATGTCGTTTTCCATATCGAGCATAATATCAAGACCACGCATACCGCAGTCGCAGTCGATAAGCAAAACTTTTTTGCCCTGTTTAATAAGGGCAACCGAAAGGCAAATGCACACTGTTGACTTTCCCGTGCCTCCTTTTCCGGAGGCTACAACTATAACATTATCCATAATACATACTACCTCTGAATTATTCTATCATATTTTTGTCAAAAGAGCAATAAAAGTAAGTAATTTTATCAAACAAAAATTATATAGACTTTTTATGCAAAATATATAATTTTATCGTTATACTTTTTGGGTTTTTACATTTTTACCATAATTTAATGGTAAAATTATACTAAATTATCGTTTGATTTTTTCTGTTATAAAATCTCTTGCGAATTTGCAGTCCGTTATTTTAAATGCAAGTACAGCTTGTATGTAATTCTTAATTGCTCCGTATTCGGTTTTTATGTAAATAAAAATTTTAAAAATGCAGTTTGTTTTTAAATTATATCACCTTTTGCCGTCAAAACAAGTATTATTTTGGGAGCGATAAATTTTTCGGCAAAAAAGATTTCAGCTATGTGCTTATGTGGCAAAAATCACTGATTTTTCAGGTATATACAAAATCCGCAGCAATTTATTTATCATTTTCCGCACGCAAAAAACAGCCCACATTTGTGAGCTGTTCCAAAGTATAGTTTAGCATTTATTAAATGTGGGCTTTGCCCACACCCGCAACCTTTAAAAAGGTTGACCAAACTTTTATAATTGATTGGCAAATAAATTTGCTAAGCCTTAATTTATTAATGTTATCCCAACATTTAAGACAGAACAAATAAAACCACTTTAACAAGCCGTATCTTAACTTAATTTTTATAAAAGTGAAAAGGTCTATTGTCTTACGACAATAGACCTTTTCATGGTGCCGGTGACCGGACTTGAACCGGTACGGTCGCAATGACCGAGGGATTTTAAGTCCCTTGTGTCTGCCTATTCCACCACACCGGCTAATTGTTTGGTGACCCGGACGAGAATCGAACTCGTGTTACCGCCGTGAAAGGGCGGTGTCTTAACCGCTTGACCACCGGGCCGTATGGTAGCGGAAATAGGACTTGAACCTACGACACCTCGGGTATGAACCGAGTGCTCTAGCCAGCTGAGCTATTCCGCCATCTGTTCGCCAACATCAAATCAGCAAGATAGATTATAATATAACAGCCCCGATTTGTCAAGGGTTTTTTAAAAGATTTTTGAATTTTTTGAAATTTTTTTCAAAAAACTTAAAAGCATCTGTATTTTACTGCCTTTTTCGTGGAGAAAAACACAGAAAGCAACGGTTGCTGTCATTTTAATACATATCTTTACGCTGTTTTTATTGTTAGCCGATAAATAATTTTTATTCTTAAAAATAAAATCAGTGCGGTTGCCCCCTACTTTTAAAGCAGGGAGCAACGCAAATTTATTAAATTTTATTTATTACTTTATAAAATTACTCTGCATCAGGAAGGCTTGCAAGTTTTTCAAGGTGAGCGTACTTCTCTTCTGCAACCTTTTCAGCCTTAGCAAAGAGCTGTTCTGCTCTTTCAGGGAATGAACGGGTAAGTGAGTTGTAACGAACTTCGCCCATAATAAAGTCACGATAAGATGCGCTTGGAGCCTTGCAATCGAGCATAAACGGATTCTTGCCCTCATCGGCACGGCGTGGGTCATAACGGAAGATATTCCAATAACCTGCCTCAACAGCCTTCTTCTCTTCCTGCTGAGCAATGCTCATACCGCCCTTAATACCATGGTTGATACACGGAGCGTAGCAGATGATAAGTGATGGGCCGTTGTAGCTTTCAGCCTCTACCATAGCCTTGAGAACCTGATTATTGTCAGCACCCATTGCACACTGTGCTACATATACATAGCCGTAGCTCATAGCGATAGCGGCAAGGTCTTTCTTCTTAACAGACTTACCTGCAGCGGCAAACTGTGCAACAGAACCTACAGGAGTAGCCTTAGAAGCCTGTCCGCCTGTATTTGAGTAAACCTCTGTATCAAATACGAGGATATTTACATTTTCGCCTGATGCGATAACATGGTCAAGACCGCCGAAGCCGATATCGTAAGCCCAACCGTCACCGCCGAAGATCCACATTGACTTCTTAGCAAGTTCGTCTTTGTCGATAAGTGTCTTCTTGGCAAGTTCGCCAACCTTAGCGTCATCAACATTCTTTTCAAGCTCTGCAATAAGAGCATCTGTTGCAGGACGGCTTGCGGTTGAATCGCAAACTGTGTCAAGGTAGTTCTGACAAGCTGTCTTTAACTCGTCGCTGTCTGTGTCTTTCTGAATATTCTGAACATACTCTACAAGTCTGTTACGGATAGCTTTCTGACCGAGAGCCATACCAAGACCAAACTCGGCGTTATCCTCAAAGAGTGAGTTCTGCCAAGCAGGACCAAAGCCTTTCTTGTTCTTTGTGTAAGGTGTTGCCGGAGCAGATGCACCCCAAATTGATGAACAGCCTGTTGCATTGGCAATGAACATTCTGTCGCCAAAGAGCTGTGTAACGAGCTTAGCATAAGGTGTTTCACCACAACCTGCGCAAGCACCCGAGAACTCAAGGAGTGGCTGCTTGAACTGGCTGCCCTTAACTGTAGAGAACTTAAACTTAGCGGCTACTTCAGGCTTTTCGTCAAGAGTTACCGCATAATCAAATACAGCTTGCTCTGCACGCTGGCTGTCGATTGGCTTCATTGTAAGAGCCTTTTCGCCCTTCTTGCCCGGACATACATTAGCGCAAGCGCCGCAGCCTGTACAGTCAAGTGTAGATACAGTCATAACAAACTTAAGTTCCTTAAGACCAATCATAGGAATGCTCTTTGTGCCCTGCGGAGCGGCTGCAAGCTCGTCCTCTGTCATAGCAACAGGACGAATTACAGCGTGAGGACATACGATAGCACACTTGTTACACTGAATACAGTTGTCTGAATTCCACTCAGGAACATCAACTGCGATACCACGCTTTTCATAAGCGGCTGAACCGTTAGGAGCAGTACCGTCAACATGGTCCATAAATGCAGATACAGGGAGCTTGTTGCCCTTGTACTCATTTACAGGCTTGAGGATACCGTTTACATACTCAACGAGTGCGCCCTCGCCTGGAACTACATCGCTTGCCTTATCGTCAGCGGCATTTGCCCAATCAGCAGGAATTTCAACCTTCTTGAGGTCTTCCATACCACGGTCAATGGCAGCGTAGTTCATATCTACGATAGCCTGACCTTTCTTCATATATGACTTCTTAGCGGCTGCCTTCATAAGCTCCTTAGCCTTTTCAGCCGGGATAATGTCAGCAATCTTAAAGAAAGCTGACTGAAGAACTGTGTTAATTCTGCCGCCAAGACCGATTTCCTTACCGATCTTAATACCGTCGATTGTGTAGAAATTGATATTTCTTGTAGCAAGGATTCTCTTCATCTTGCCCGGAAGTCTTTCTGAAAGCTCTTCAACATTCCAAGGACAGTTGAGGAGGAATGAACCGCCTTCCTTGAGGTCGTCAACGATGTCATACTTGTCAACATATGATGGGTTATGACAAGCAACGAAGTCAGCCTTAGAAATGTAATAAGTTGATTTGATAGGCTGATTACCAAAACGGAGGTGAGAAACTGTAAGACCGCCCGACTTCTTTGAGTCATAAGCAAAGTAGCCCTGTGCGTACATATCGGTATTGTCACCGATAATCTTGATTGAGTTCTTGTTTGCACCTACTGTACCGTCGGCGCCAAGACCCCAGAACTTACATGAATGTGTACCCTTTGGAGTTGTGTCAGGGTTTTCAACAATCGGGAGTGAAAGGTTTGTAACATCATCAACAATGCCGATTGTAAATCTTCTCTTAGGAGCGTCGCTCTCTGCGTTTCTGTAAACAGCAATGATGTCGGCAGGAGTTGTATCCTTAGAACCAAGACCGTATCTGCCTGTGTAAACCTTTACGCCGGCAAAGTCAGAACCGTTGATAGCAGCAAGAACATCAAGATAAAGAGGCTCACCGATTGAACCCGGCTCTTTTGTTCTGTCAAGAACAGAGATAGTTTTAACTGTCTTAGGAAGCTCGCTTAAGAGATAGTCTGCAACGAAAGGTCTGTAAAGGTGAACCTTTAAAAGACCAACCTTTTCGCCTGCTGCGTTGAGGAAGTCTACAACCTCTTCTGCACAATCACATACAGAACCCATAGCAACGATAATGTGCTCTGCGTCCTCTGCGCCATAGTAGTTGAACGGCTTGTAGTTTGTGCCGATCTTCTCGTTTACTTTGTTCATATATTCAACAACAACTTCGGGTACTGCATCGTAGTACTTGTTGCAGGCCTCTCTTGCCTGGAAGAAGATGTCTGGGTTCTGAGCTGATCCACGAAGAACTGGATGTTCTGGGTTTAAGCACTCAGCTCTGAATTTGTCGATTGCTTCATAATCAACCATATCTGCAAGATCATCATAATCCCACATTTCGATTTTCTGAATTTCATGAGATGTACGGAATCCGTCGAAGAAGTTGATAAACGGAACCTCGCTCTCAAGCGTAGAGAGGTAGGGAACCGCTGAGAGGTCCATGACCTCCTGTACCGAACCGGAGCAGAACATGGCGAAGCCCGTCTGACGGCAAGCCATCACGTCCTGGTGATCGCCGAAGATACAGAGCGCATGGGTGGCCAGGGTACGGGCCGTGACGTTGAACACGCAGGGGAGAAGCTCACCGGCAATCTTGTACATGTTCGGAATCATCAGCAGCAGACCTTGCGAAGCCGTGTACGTAGAGGTCAGCGCACCAGCCTGGAGAGAGCCGTGGAGGGCACCGGCGGCACCACCTTCCGACTCCATCTCCTGGACGGAGACCGTCTGACCAAACAGGTTCTTGCGGCCTTTAGCAGCCCAGTCGTCGACATGCTCCGCCATCGGTGAAGACGGGGTGATAGGGTAGATAGCGGCCACCTCGGTGAACATATAGCTCACATGGGCAGCAGCGGTGTTACCATCACAAGTCATAAATTTCTTTTCCTTAGCCATTTGTTTAACTTGTTAAATGAAATTACTGTTATATCTTGATTCTTATTAATGCTTTGTATATCGAACGCCTTTGCCTATCATATAGTTCAGACGCTTTACCTTTCATATAGCTCAGACGCTTTATCCATCATACGGCCTCTCAGTCTCTGACGTATCTCCCATCATTTAGTCTCTGAGGCTTTCCTATTTATATATAGTATGGCGCGCGGGCCGCCAGGGACTCCTTTAGTAGAGAAAACCGAAGAGCCATAGCGGTATTTTCCTTCCCTTGCCGACCACGAGGCCGCTGGAGGCGGTGTAGTAGTTTTTTTTGCCCCTGGCCCTCGACTCGCCCTCGCCCTCGGCGCTGATGCGCACGCTGGTCTCGCCGTCGATGCGGTAGGCGTCGGTGGCGCGCTCCTTGTTGACCGTATGGTCTTTGCGAAGCTGGTTGATGAAGAAGGAGTTGAGGATCTCGCGGTCGCCGAAGTTGCGGGGATAGACCGTGTAGATGAGGTTGGGATTGTTGACGACCACCATGGCGGGCTTCTTGGGGAAGACGGACCCCTGGTGGTAGATGATGTTGAGCAGGCGCGCGTCGGCGAGATACTTGATATAGTTCATCACCGTGGCGCGGCTGGTGTCGATAGTCTCTGCGAGCTTGCTGACGTTGGGCGACTTGCCTGTCTCCAGGGCCAGCAGGTAGTAGAGCTTCTTGATTTTCGTGAGATATTTGAGCTCTATCTGGCGGATCAGCAGCACATCGACCTCGATCATCATGTTCATCGTCTTGAGCAGGTTCTCCGAGTAGTTGGTGTGCTCCAGGAAGAAGGGGTAGAAACCATGGTGGAGATACTCCTTGAAGAGTGACTCCACATCGACCTTGGCGGCCACCTCGTGGGCTATCGTCTCGTGCTGCTGCAGGATTCCTTCGAGCGTATGGGGGTGGAAGTGGTTGTCGGTCTTCAGATTAACGTACTCGCGGAAGGAGAAGCCGCGGAGACTGTAGCAGGCAACGATGTCGCCGATCATGGGGTCGCTGAGGAGGCGCATCACGCTCGATCCGGTGAAGATGATCTGCAGCTCGGGGTAGTCGTCGTAGCAGCGGCGCAGCTCGTGGTTCCACTCCGACTTCTTGAAGATCTGATCGATGAGCAGCACGCGGCCTCCCTGGGCGTAGAACTCGCCAGCGAAGTCGTGGATGCCGCGGCCCTGGAAGTAGAAGTTGTTCATGTTGATGTAGAGGCAACGGCGGTCGCGGGCGTCAAACCGCTCCTTGGCTATCTCCAGCAGAAACGTCGTCTTGCCCACACCGCGCGTCCCCTTGATGCCAATCAAGCGGCCGCGCCAGTCGATCTCGTCCATCAGGGTGCGCCTGACAGCGACATGTGTATGTTCGACGAGATAGGTATGTGTTCTGAAAAACGCTTCCATTCTTCTACTTTATTACGGTACTGCAAAGTTACGCAATATTTTTTGATTTGCAAACTCTACTTTGCAAAATTGCGTTTTTTTTCGTCTTTTAAGGCCTTTTATCCCCTTACAGACCCTTTTTCAGCCTAAAAATAGCTATCTTTGCCGTCCAATGGCTTTACGACTCCACATTTTCAATCCCGAGCACGATATCGCCCTGGCCCATGGCAGCCCGCTTTTCACGTCGCCACGAGCGGGACGGCAGTTGCGCGCCGACCTCGCTTTCCTCCCTGCGTTATGGGCGGGGGAGGAGAGCGTCGTGTGGACCGATCAGCCACATGAGGTCTTGGAAAATCTACGCCGTTTGGGCCTCGACGTGCCACCAGGATTATTTGTCGACACGCCCACGTTGCGCCGATTGGCTCATCAGGTGGAGGCGGTTGATCCGTGGGGATGGGACGCGGCCTTGTGTCACCAGCTGCAGCGACTCGGGGTGAATCCTCGCATTCTGCCAACGGACGAGGAACTGAAGGAAGTTCGGGCGCTGAGCCATCGCAGGACGGCCAAAGAATTACTTGACTCAATACACAATACCTCTCTGATTAACAATACGATAGAAGATTCTATTAAAGCAACAGAAGAAGCTATTGAAAAAACAAGTAAAACTATTGAGCTTGTAGGAGAAACCATTGAGGCTACAAGAGAAGCTATTGAACTTACAGGAGAAGCCATTGAAGTAAAAGACGAAGCCGCGCTCCTCCAGCAACTGGCCCGTTGGCCCAAAGCCGTGCTGAAAGCTCCGTGGAGCAGCAGTGGGCGTGGAGTTCGCATGGTCAGCGCACCTGTCCATTCCTCCGTCCTCCAATGGGCCTT
>OHJB01000481.1_pt1 | contig 20677 bp, 20 predicted proteins | sample 1568431 | NCBI WGS metagenome assembly OHJB01 (sample SAMEA3879594, study PRJEB24766) | human gut metagenome | biome: human-associated habitat; feature: feces | place: USA | collected 1985/1987 | reverse complement strand
TCTTGCTTGTAAAGAGGCTATGTTGATTTAGAACACAATTTTTAGCTTCTTACTATCCAACCTTCAACCCGTCTGAACCGAGCAAATATTTTTCATATTAATTTATTGATTATCAAATACTTTCCTTAATTTAATAGACCCCACTTAAGCTCTGCCATGGCGAGAAAACGTGCCATGAAATGGAACAATCTACACCTTAGACCGAGGGTTGAGTCGATTACAGATGACAATGTGGAGTCAAATTGCTCCATGATTGAAAATATTCCTCCCAAAGGAGTGAGTTTCTCGGATTTTATTTGTATATTTGCCATGTCTTGTTGACTTTTTATCGTCTTTGGTATTGCAACACTAAGATAGGTAAAATTTCTGACATGGTAAAATCCTGAGTAACTTATTGGTGCTCAGGTACTTAAAAAGTTTAATTAATAATAGTGTTGCGGAATTAAGGATGACCTTAATGACCGTGACCTTAATGACCGGATTTAGGTATTGGAAAATGACCGATAATGAATTTGACACTTCATGACCTCTTAAAACAAAAAGGCGTAAGGTATGGTAGATACAATCTTAGTAAAATGCAGAGTAATTTGCATTTTACTTCATAACCATTCGTGTTTCTAACATATTTTACCTATCTTTGTGCCTTAAAAAATAGAAGTTACACAATGGAAAAGTATGTGTTAGAATTACAGGCTGTACTAGACAAATATAGAAGTCTTGGTATTTCGCAGCAGATAGATTACGATAAGTTCTATCTGTATTCCATCATTACACACTCTACTGCCATAGAAGGTTCTACTGTGACGGAAATAGAGAATCTATTGCTCTTTGATGAAGGTATTTCTGCTAAAGGTAAGCCCTTGGTAGAGCAGTTGATGAATCTTGATTTGAAGCATGCCTATGAGCAATCCATTCGATGGGCTAAGGAGCACAAACCTTTTTCTGTAGAAATGCTTAAGCAATTGTCTGCATTGGTGATGAAGAATACCGGCAGCGTTTATAGCACGCTTCAGGGGGAATTCGATTCTTCTAAAGGTGACCTCCGTCTATTAGGTGTCACAGCGGGAGCTGGTGGACGTTCCTATATGAACTTTCTGAAGGTTCCTGTAAGGTTGGCTGATTTCTGCAATGAGATAAACCGAAGGCGTGAATTGCTTCTTGAAAACCCGAGTGAGATGGATGCATATTTGTTGAGCTTCGATGCTCATAACATCCTTGTCAGCATCCATCCTTGGGTGGATGGAAATGGCAGAATGTCACGTCTCATCATGAACCACCTTCAGTTTGAATTTAATCTTGTTCCGACAAAGGTAATGACAGATGATAAGGCAGCTTATATTGAAGCTCTTAATGCATCTCGAGAAGAAGAGTCGATGTTACCATTCCAGTCTTTCATGCTTCAAGAGCATATCAAAAATCTTAAGGCTGAGATAGAACAGTACGAAAGATCTATGGATGATGATGTCGTGATAAATGTCGGGAAAGATTTTGAAAATGTCGGGAAAGAAAAACTGATTGAACTTTCTGAACGTCAGCAGAATATCATTTCTGCTGTTAAACTTCATCCGGCAATAACGATTCCGGAATTGGCGCAGAGAATGTCGGGAAAGAAAACTGTAACGACACGTACTATTGAAAGAGATATTGCTGCTCTTCAAGCCAAGGGAATCTTGAAACGTGAAGGCGGTAGAAAAAGTGGTAAATGGATAGTTGTAAACATCTGAATAACCCGAAATCATTTTTATTGTATTGGAAATTAATATTAATTAAAATAGTAGCTTATGAGCAATGTATTTTTTGAACCTTGGGTTGGCTGCCAGTACTCCGAGGGCATAAATGGGAAACGTATAATGGTTTTAGGCCATGTTCACGTTTGTGATGGATGTGATAATTGTGGTGTTGAAAAGTGTGATGATTTTTCTACACAGAAGGTGGTGGAAGATTATATTGTTTGGAGAAAAAACGGAACAATACCATCTCCAGGATATGAAAAATGGCTTCAGACTTACCTCAACTTTGTCAAAGCTTTCTTCGGGTTTCAACCAGAACCTGAAGTTGAAGAAACAGACTTTTGGAACAATATCATGTTTTACAACTATCTTCAGTTGGCCGTTCCCACTCCAACTACCCAAGCTCCTCATGATGCTTATGTCCGAGCTCAAGAGCCTTTTATATCTGTTATAAATAGTTATGAGCCGGATGTTATTTTCGTATGGGGAAAGCCAACATACGATAATACCCCTGCGTATAAAGGTGTAGAACTAGAGCCATTGCAATTTGAAAATATAATTGCCAAACGATATGAGTACACTCTTGATTCTGGCAAGAAATGTGTAATGATAAATGTACATCACCCATCTTGTTATTTCTCTTATTCTCAGTGGCATGAAATAATTAAGCTAGCTTTGTGTTAGGCATTGAGGGACTTTCGAAATACCCCGAAATCCTTAATGACCTTGACCTTCTGGAGGCCTTCTTCTCCAGGATGGCGGCGATGTTTACCACCACCTTGCGGAATTGACCCACACGCCTGGTTGTGTCGATGAGTGAAATATAAACATTTATAACAAGCCTTACTTTTTAAAGTGGGCTCAGTATATAACCTTTCGAACATAATTGCAGAGTTTCTTGATTGAAATTATTTCTTTAATAATATCACCTTTGCCCCTTTGTTATCCATTCCTGGCATTGTTGCGCCAACAGGTGCACCTATATATGTAGGGTCACTTACCGTAAAAGGCTCCCGTCAAGCATAATGCAATCGCCATGCGCTCCGTAGGGAAAGTTCACGGCTGTGCACATGTGGCCAGGGTAGTAAACCAGCACAACATCTAATCCTAGCAAGTCACGAACCAACCGAGAATATAATATAGCCCTATCTTCACAGTCACAGTAAGGGTAGTACAATGTTTCTTCTGCGAAGAATGCACGGTCATGTCCCCATACCTTATCGTCATATTCGTATTCGAAACCAATTTGAATATAGTTCAATAACATATTGGCAGCTGTCAACAGATCCTTATCTCGAAGGCTACTTTTCAGCTGCGGATATAATTCCAACTTCACGGACTCTGATAAAGGTGTGTTTGCATAATATCTCCATCGTGTCAAAAAGTTGTCATCAGAATAGGACGTAGGATAATCATTGAAAAAGGCTATTAGGTTCTTATTAACCTTACATTTCGTCTCTATAGGACACGATTGCGCCTTTATCGTTCTCTCCTGAGAGAAATTATCTGAAAGGATTGGCTCATTAATAATGTCCATAGACATTGGGGATTCATTAGGAAAAGGTGCATCACAGATATTCAGTTCCTCACCTTCCTTTAGCTTTTCTGTCGTATAGAAATACCCGTCATCCAACTTTAATCCACCATAGTCGAAAAGCAGATTATTCGAGTTGAACATTAAAAGTAATTTCCCATTACTTGTAGCTAATCTCATTTTGTAGCCTGACTGCGCATAGAGATAAGCTTGGAGTAAAACGGCATCGTTTCCCTTACCACCACAAACGGATTCAGATAAAGCTTCCAGCATCTTATAATAAGCCCAGTCACACAATTTGTACCGAATCCTCAACTCAAGACAGTCGCGTATAACATTGTTGTATCTGTCTGTCGACATCTTTGCCCAAGCTTCGCCAAGATGAGCCCCATCTATCTTATTTATTCTCTCAACAAGTGACGGGTCAAAACGGACCTTCATCTCAGTGCCATAGAATGAAAAAGTATAATATTGTTGATTCTTGTCACTTTCTGGTACCGCTGAGATAGGTTTAGGCTGAGGTTGAGGTGTCGTTTGCTCAATAACACCATCTAATTCTATAGACTTGTTGTTTCCCTTTTGCTGGCCATCGTATTCTACAGGCGGAGTCTCTTCGTCTTTAGGTAATTGAACTTTGGGTAAGATCTTAGATTGTTTCCACGCTTCCTTTAAGAAGGCAGCATACTGTTCATTAGCTTTTCTACGAAAATCAACATACTTTTGAATTGCGGCATTTTTAAATGATTCATAGCTCTGTTCAAAAGTGTTATTGTCTTGAGCATTTAGCTTACAAGCAAGCAGTACTAATAATATAGTCAAATAAAACTTCTTCATATTTAATGTAAAAAAGGCGGAATGTAAAAGCTCAAATACATCCCGCCCTGTTATTATTACTATTGTTTACCAGTCGTCATTCTCATTACCAGAAAGACCATGCTGGACAGCCTCCTTTATCTTATTCATAATGTAGTTGGAGAACCCCACTGTCATACAAATAGCTTTCGCCGATGATCTCTTATGGTCGTCGTCCTCAGCTGATACGAATGGATAACACTTACTTATCATCCAATTTTGTACTTCTGTTTCAGCTTTTGCACCACCAATCACACCTAGGGCGCCCCCTCCTTTTACTTTGTAAATAGGGAATGCTTGAATAGTATATGTGATACGAGCCTTTCCATCTTTGATGTCTGCCTTAATGATCGGTTGCATATTAACTTGATAGTGATTCATTCCTCCAGTATGCTCTGCTATATCAGCGACATATCCCTTTCCGATAATGGTACCAGCTTCCTTATCATTTAACTGAATAACGGCCTTTGCATCATTAAAAGTCATGGTGTACCAATAATTGAGAATAACGTAAAGCTTCTCCTTAGAGACACCATCAGCTGGAATAATCTCACTCCATGCCAAGCCGTTATTTTTATCGATGCACACTTCCTCTGCATCCTTGAGGCGCTGAGCTGCAGCAATCCAATCCTTAGCTTTCGGCTTCTCTGGAAGTTTAAGATAGGTAATACAATACTTCTCCAAGTCCTCAGCGTTAATCATCTGTGCTTTCGCCCCTAAAGTAACGACAAAGAGAAGACTCATTAACAAGAATAATTTTTTCATTGTTCGTAATTTTTGGTGAATAATAATTATTTGAGCTTTGTAGTTCGCCACGTTTGTTGTTCGTTGTCAGAATACGTCACAACAGGAGTTTGACTTTTACCATTAGCAACGATAGATTTCTGTGTAACATTTTTATGTATGAAGTCAGCAAGTTCTCCCATAGTACAACATCCCTTTGTTGCTTGTAATTCTTTTAGGAGGAAGTATGTGAACAAACCATGTTTTTTTTCTTTGTAAGGGTATGCTGTTTCATCGCCTGTTGCAGCAGAAAAAACAACCATGTTGCCTTTGGGACATGCTACTTTTGACTTGATTGCAATACCTCTTGCAGCGGTAAGCATTCCTTCCCCTCTCTGCGTTCCACTAAAGCAAGCATCCAATAGTACCCATACTTTTTCGGCATGCAATCCACCTAAGAAGTCATAAAGATTCGTTAGGCTATATCCAGTTGAAATGTTATTGCCTTTTCCATCTATAGGTAATAAACACGACGACCGTGAGGACTCATCAGGAAATCCATGACCAGCATAATAAAAAATAATTTTACCATTGCCATTGTATGCCTCTGCAACCTGCTTTATCCAATCAAGTTCCATTCTAATATTATTGTAAGTAGCATCTTTTCTAAAATGAATATTCTCTTTAGGTATGCCCAACGTTTTATTACAATATTCTGAGAAGATCAGGCCATCACGAATAGCGTATTGTACATTTACCTCTTCCTGATAGTTCTCATTTGAAATTATGATAACAAAAGTATTCGAATTTTTACTATCACAAATAGGGATATTTGTATCGACATCAGATAATGGCTCCTCTTTTTCACCAGCAATGACCTTTTTGCTTTCAAGCGTAGGACTCGCAACAACATTATACTGGTTAATGATTTGTACGACTTCTCCATTACCCATTTGTTCAGAGGTTTTTGCATGATAACGCCCCGATTTCGATAGTTCAGCCAATTTGTTCGAAGAGTCTATGTCCCCAAGTCTTGCTGCAATGACCAAGATATTGCCTGCCTCTTGAAAATCTTTCGGTACATATTTACCTTCTAAATAACACTGTGCCAAAAATTTCAGTGCCGGCAAATAATGTTTACCGGCTGACATTTGAAGATAACCTAATCCTTTATCTGTATATCCATTAGACAACATCATTTGAGCTTTTTCAAACATTTGCACTGGGGTCAAATTGGCATTAATAGGTATTCTCTGCGCTTTTAAAGGCAAGGGTAGCCACAATAATACCAACAATATTTTATGAATACATCTCATTATCTTATCTTTTTTTTATTATGATATCTTTCTTGACAACAAACAAGTTATTATCTTTCCTTCTAATTTTTGTCACCCAAGTAATAAAATCTTTGTAGGTAAGCTCTCTCGGGGTTTGTAGATCTCTTTCCGAAGACTGAGCTTTTACAAAATTATTTGTTGAGAACAACACAATAATTTGATTGTATTCTTTTTCATTAGTACATGTCATAGTATATTCGTCGGCATTCTTGTCAGTAGTAGCAGAGAAGAATATATACTTATGGTCATGACTAATTGGCCAAGAACCGACCATTGAGTTTCTATATGGAAGCAAACAATAGACAGTTTTATTAGTCGCATCAAGCAAATAGACAGCAAGGTAACCATCCGTTGGTGAACAAAACGAAAGATACATATCATCTCCATCGATAAAATCATATTGCTCGTACTTAGACTCTGTACCATTTCGCAGCAACTTTATATCCAAATTATAGCTTTGGGGTATTATTTCTTTAATTTTGCCTTTGACAGTCACCTTTACGATCAGCATACCTTGACTGTATTGAATATCATAATGTGGATCTTGAGTTGTTTCTATCCATTCTCCTTTTAGTTCGCTGCCTCCTAAGGAGAGCATACTCGTCTCTGATTGACCATTTCCGTTTGAAACTATGGTCGACGTAGATTGACTGACTACAGTGCCGAAATTGTCAGCTATGCATTGTATTTTAGCTCTTTCTAGTGACGTATGCTTAGCATCCTCAAGCGACACATCTTCAGGAGCATAGTACGTATAGCACGCCGTAACTGTCAAGGTCTTTTGAGCACAAGCCCATAGAGATGTGAGTAAAAGAATAAAGACAACCCAATATTTCATATTACCATCCTAATAATTGATCCAACTTATTATGAAGTTCATCTCCTTTCTTTTCAAGATCTTGCTTGATAGCATCCTTTGCTACCTTCTTAGCCATATCACTATTATAGGCAATACGGACGAGGACCTCTTTGTTTTTATTGGGCAACACACGGTATGCTTCAACAACGGGTATAGTTCTACCAATACTCTGACTGATAAGATTCTTAGCTGCCGAAATACTTTGAGTGATAGAAGCCGCATCACCCTCATCCATTTGCTTATTAGTGACAGTATTCTCTATTAGAGCTGTCACTTCTGTCTGAATTTGACCAGCAAGATTTTGTTTAGCCAGCTCTAATGCCTGCATCTTAGCAGCATCATAGTTGCCGCCAACACTCATAGCTTCACCCATTATGTACTTGGGATACATGTCAGAATCGTATTCGTATTGCATCATGTACGATCTGTCAAGTTGCTTATCCAAAGGGAGGGCACCGGGTGCTGTTGTCCATCCTTCTTTCTGAAGTTTCTTAGCTTCTTTACGAGCAGCTTTTGACGCTTTATCATTCAACTCACTCTTAGATGACTTCATGATAGTCTTTCTCTCCTTAATTTGTTCCTTAGAGATCTGTGCCGACATGCATAACGGTACAAAGAAAAGAGAGGCCGCAATAAATAACTTTACTGATAATCTCATAGTTGGCGCCAAATTTATCCGCTTCTCCCAGTACGGATAGTTTATCATTGTTTTATAGTGCCAAATACGAAAAAAGCGTGGGAGCTCATACCATCACTCGTCCCACACTCTGAGGCTCTGGATTGCCCATTATCGTCAGAACGAGCAACGCAGAAGCCCACGCCTGTATGTATATCGCACCTTTGGCATACCTTATATATAATAAGGTACACCGCCGGCTGGTGAATACACACCCATGGACATCTACCGCTGCCATGTTCTTTGACGATAATAGAAATTTTCCAGATTTCAGAGTGTCAAGAACAAAGCGTCAAGTAAACGCCTAATCCATAAATGGTTCCCCACTGTCAAGTCGCTTCTCATAAGCAACTCTTCCCGCCCTCTACAGGCATCTGCATTGCAATACAGACTGTAAGTCAGCATTTTGCCTTTACCCGATGGCTTCGGACGTGGTTAACGTTGGCAAATATACGAAGAAATATTGAAATAACAAAAAAATGAGAAAGATTTTTTTGAAGATTGTGTAGAAAAGATGCTTTTCTTTGCTTATCATCCCCATGCCGCACATATAAGTTCCTTCAAGATTAATATTCCCTCATACCACTTACAGACCACGCAGAGATCTTAACAATACCCTGTTAATAAATACATAATCGTTTGAAAACAAGCAAGTTAATTAGGGGTCCGCTAATTCATCCTGGCCCAGCTGACTTGTGGCGAGGGTAAAACTCCCACGAAGTCGTCGATGGTGCAGAGAATTCTCTTTTTGAGGGTCTCCAAGCCTGTTTTTGCGAAGACGAGACAAAGAGCTCTCCTTAGGAACTTCATTGCGTTTTTAGCGAAAAAGCAAGCCCCTATCCACGTGTCAGCCGTATTGTCAAGTTTCGCCCGGATGTCGTTCGCCCGGTAAACCCTCTTGGATGTTCCAAACGTCGCCTCTATCTCGTTCCGTTCACATATGGCCCTTCTTTTCTCCTCGGCGTGCCTGTCGTTGTCCTCCTTGGAAGGCCTGCCCAGTGGGCGGTTGTAACACTCGACATTGTTGTCCTTGAGATATTTCCTGTTTGCTTTCCCAAGATAGATTTTGTCAACCTGCACCTCTCTGGGGAGCATGCCGAAACGTTTTCTGTAGAGTTCTATCTGCATGGCAAGGTCGGATGATTCGTTATAGGCATACCAACTGAGATGGTCCACATAAGTGTAAACGTTCACGATACTGCCCCCGATCTTCGCCCCAAGCTCGCCCCTGGCTTTTGTCTTACCCCTGACAATGGGGCGGAGATGCGGCTGGAAGATGCTGATGATGCGGTCGGCGCAGTTGCGGACATTCTGCTCGAACATCATCTTCTGCTGCTCGTACATCTTGAATGCTGCCTCCAGGCACTTGTAATCTTGGCGGCTGAAACAAGAAAGAAGACTGCACGCCTGTTTGCCCAGAAAATCGAGAAATATCTATGCATTTCCCCTTATCACCTCCAATACCTTTCCAAGATGATAAGTAACCAAGCCATCCTCATAGATAGTATCCAATACCTGAACCACGGCACTATCCCTCTCCGAATGATAACCCACTTGAAACCTTATCACATCGAAACGACGGAGATAACGCTTGCCGTCAGCCTCATCAATATAAGTATATTTGTTAAGCGTGGTCTGCTTCAGCGAACGGTACTCCTCGGTCTTCACACCAGATACAATCTCCTCGAAATACTGTTTCTCGATAATCAGCGTCAAAACCTTCAAGCCCGACAGATTTAACTGAGACTCCTTCTTCTCTATCCGCTGCTCCAGACATTGCTGTTCCTTATTGTAGGCAAAGTAGATGATAGTACCATTCATGATTTTCTGAATGATGCTGTCGATGATTTCCAGCGGCACCTGATACCACTCTGTAGCCTCATGCATCTCTCCCTTATCATCAGCCACCCTGAAACGGAAGTTCACCGTCTGCAACACCTGATGCACCAGGTCCTCAAACTTCTGGGAGTGCATGTTCACTATCTTGTAAGTGCTTACTATCTCTACAGGCGCCATCAAGTAAGTAGGCTCATGCTCAGCATTGGCCACACGCTCCTCCACCCGATTCGTAGAGAAACCTATTTTATAGAGATTCTTGATGTTCCGAATTTCCGGATTCTCAGATTTCGAACGAAGCACGTAGATATAACCCGTCACCTGGTCTTCCTGCTTCACATCCTCAGGATTGAAGAAATGGCTATCCGACTCCTCATGAGTTTCGGTGATGGCATAACCACTTGCCACCACGTTCTTGCGAAGTGTTTGGAGAAAAATATCCGACTCCGTACCATTTTCATAGATACAACGAGTTCGCGCATCCAAAGCCCTACTTGTACCTATTGCCTTCTCGCCCACTTTCTGCAGATAAACCATCTGACCATCTACTATATAGAAATGTCCTTCCTGCATATTAGTCGTCTTCGAGATTCTCTGCAACTGTCGCTTCCCGGTCTTCAAATTCTGATGCACCTGTTCGAAGAGAGGCTTAAACCGTGCAAAATCCTCACACAGTTTTCTTTGCGCTACATGGTCGGGCGCATCCTTCTTCTGAGCCATCACGCCTTTCATATCAGCAGGCACATCGAAGAGCTTTGCCTCCTGATAGGAAACATCCATCAAAGGGTCGTTGAATATATCTTCTAATTCTTTATCAATATTCATATCACTATATATAATAAGGTGAAAAAATATAGCCTATCCCAACAGATGATACTCATCATACTGTCTGAGGCTATCCGTTGCCTTGGTTCGCAGCGCCTTGAGCGATGTGGCAAGCAATTTTTCCTTCAAGCCACCGTCAGCTTTGGGTTCACTACCATGCTCTGCCACCCACTTGTTGACTTCGAGTAATTTCTGCGCCAGCCTGTCATCAGACGTAGGCGCCTTCGGTTTCGGACGCACATCCGCCAACAAGGGGTCATCAAATATTTCTAATAGTTCTTCTGGCCAATCCATCTTTTTTCTTTATTGAGTGTTAAGAATTGAATTACTTTTCCGGCTCATACTCCAATCCCATCATTTTTCGAATCTTCAGGTTCTTGAGTTTTTGGAAGGCAGCTGCCAGTTCCCTTACCTTCGGCTCAGGGGCGTTGATGTCTGGGCGTTGACCGTCATGTTCAGCCACCCATTGCTTATAGGGTCCCTTAAACAGCATCATCGCCTGCTCGATAGTCATATCGAATTTCTGTTCAGCCATCGTGTCCTGGATAATCTTCAGAGTCTGCTTATCCACATTCTTCGACAGCACCTCGTAAGCACGCTGAAACGGATTGATGGAATCAATCAAATTGATGCTCAACTGGTCGATGTTGATCATACGATTGGCGAGCTTGATGAGGCGATTACCTTCTGACTCCTTCTCCTCATCGTTTGCCGAAGCATCAAAATCGATAGGATTTCCCTTATCATCCACCACATCACCACCCTTGACAAGGGTATCAAGCAGCAGGCGCTGACGAACTTCTTCCACTTCGTCCTCGCTCAAATCCGGATACTTTTCACGAATCACTTTCGGAATGAGCGTTTTGGTGATGGTTTCAGCCGTAGTACTTCCGCTGATGGCTTTCACCACCAGTTCGTCTTGCAAGATAGAAGCCTTCAAATCATCCAACTGCTCCTCTACAATCATCTTCGTCTTCTCGCTCGACAAAGGTTTCAAGCCCTCTATCACCAGGGTACGGGCATCCAGCGGACTGCCCTCATCACTATCCACATCCTTCACCGTCTTGAAATGCCAACTAGGCGCCATTACCTGCTCCATCAGAAGCGAAGCCGTAATGGCTTTCAGAAAGTCGTTCACCGCCACCTTCACATCGGGCTGATTGGCATCAGGCATTCCTATCATGTTCACAAACTTAGCCGTCTCCTTACCTTCGCAATCACGGGTACATCTTCCGATAATCTGCACCACTTCGGTCAGCGAGCCACGCACACCGATGGTCAGACATTCCTCACACCATTGCCAGTCGAAACCTTCCTTGGCTGTACCCAGGGCGATGATAATGTCTACATCATCACGTTTCTTTATTCGTTGTAAATATCCCTGCACCAGGTTGCGGGTCTCGGCATGGTCTTCCACCAGATCAGCAACCTTCAGCAGTCTGCCGTCCTTGGTTCTGACGTAATAGATACCGCCATTGTTGTAATCCCGTTTCTCTACCTTACCGATGATCTTGATGATTTCATCCACCTCCGTGTATTTACCCAAACCGCTGGATGCACGGGAGTTGACACTCGGAATATGGATGATGGTCTTTTTGGTAGTATCCAGCACCTCGGCAACATGGTCGAGATAACTGCCGTGATAGAAGTGATAGCCCAAGACGAGGTTCTTGAGATAGCGATAACCATTGAGCTGCTGATAATAGTTGTAAGTAACCGGGAAGAAACGGGCCTCATCCTCTGCCCTCAACACCGGAACCCCATCACCCCGGAAGTAACTGCCCGTCATGGCAACGATATGACCGGTGGAATTATTCATCACCCGGCGCACAATGTCGCCCAATCCACTGTTCACATCAGCACTTGTATGATGAAACTCATCTATCGCCAAGAGGCAATCATTAAACTCCTCGTCACTTATTTCCTTCATGCCATTTCTAAGAGTAGCATGGGCGCAAACCAGGATATTGCTTTTATCTTGATGGAAGAATTTCTTAAAACGTACCGCCTTCTCTTTCTCGTCGGTCGTATCGCAAAGATTATACAGTTGCGCCACCTTCCAGTCGGCAAAGAAGCCATACTTCATCAGGTCGGTGTTTTGGAAAGAACGGCCGATACTCTTCTCAGGCACAGCCACCACAACCTTCTTGATGCCCTGATTCTTCAGCTTATCCAGGGCGATGAACATCAAGGCGCGACTCTTGCCAGATGCAGGTGGCGCCTTGATAAGCAGAAAACGATGGTTGCGGGCTTCGTAAGCCTTGGCTTGCATCTCTCGCATACCGAGTTCATTGGTATTGCTCGAAGTACCCGTTTGCTGATATTTGATATCAACGATATTATCATTTATCTTGTTCATAAGCCATTCAAATTATTACTTGTTAGCTGTCATTTTCTCATAGAGTTTGAAGAGGCATTCCAATCGAGCCTCATCATTTGGGAACGGAGCGCCAGGATAGCAGTTTTCTACGATGACATCCAGTTCCTCATGTGCAGCACGCAAATCCTCCGGCATCTTTTCCGGGTCGTAAAGATCTGCAAGCGTCTTCTCGGGATAGTTTTCACGAGCCAGAAGCACATTCGTTGCCGCCTCTTCTATCTCAGACTTCTTTGTGTCGGAGATGGATGGGAAGGGGAAAGTATTGTAGCAGAGACCTGCGGAATATCTGTAATCAGTCTTTAATCTGCCTCCTACAGTACGAACCCATACCATGTGCATCTCGCTGGTGAGGATGCCAAATAGCCATAATGATGCGTCATAGATGGCGAAGGCTGAATCTGAAATAACAGTTCCTTTGTCCAAGAACCCCATAGGAATGTACTTTCGCCTTTCAGACGATACACGAGGAATGATAATCTTGTCTCTATCTAATATCGGATGCTCTCTAAACTGATAAGGTTTTTCTGCCAATTTCAAACAAGCAGCATCAGTACTATCCAACCGAAGTTCTTTAGTTCTTTCTACACGCCTAGCAATTTCTTCATTTTTCAATGCCTCATCAGCATCCTGTTCGTCTATCCACAAACAGTATCTAGGCTTCCCATTTATAAATTCTTCAGAACCATACATCATTCGCAAATACTTAGAGAATGATGAATATTTGGCTATAAAATCTTCATATTCAACTTTGTTAAACAACAAGTTACCATTATCATAAGGCATGCAGCCAAAGCATAATTTCGGATAGCCATCAGGTGTATGAACATCCTTATGTACTATCGTTTCTGTTCCTACAGATAAATAAGGATTTATCACAGAAGATTCTATTTGTTTGTCGGAGGTAAACAATAGTTTCTTATTATTACTCTTATTGAACACCCCAACAATCACAACAGTAACACCGGCATTATATTTTGCATTATTGGTCCATTTGAAAGAAGTATAAGCAAAAGCTATTTCTTCATTCATTTTCAAAATTTGAGGCCAAAGAACAGATACTTGTTCTCCTTGGCATATTGAGTTTGTACTCACATAAGCGTACTTGGCTTTGGATTCATGAATATATTTTGCTCCCAAATAGAACCAGATTGTGATATAATCCAGTATCTTACTATTCTTTAATTTACCAAAGACATAACTTATATCTTCTTTCTGCTCCTTGGTTTGTAATTTACTCCCCAAATACGGCGGATTTCCAAATACAAACACTTCTTCATCCTTGGTATGTGGGCATACTACCTCCCAATCCATTCGACAAGCATTACCACATTTTATCTGGTCGATATTATGCAAAGGCAAGGCGGCAACATTCACACCGAAATCGGCGTGAAACTTATTGTTCATCTGATGCTCGGCAAGCCAAAGCGAAAGCATGGCTACCTCGTGAGGGAAGTCGAGAAGCTCTATTCCATAGAACTGCTCCAAACGGATGCACGAACCATCAATAAAATCGAGCATCTGCTCTGGCGTACATTTCTTGCGAAGATGCAGAATATCCATTTCGAGCAAGCGCAACTGCTTATAAGTGATAATCAGGAAATTACCACTACCACATGCAGGGTCAAAGAACTTCATTTTGCTCATTCTTACCATCAACTTATTGCAACCATTAATAATTGGTCGGCACTCTTTAATAAACTGATTTTGAGACAAAGCACTCATATCAAGCAGATTCTTCTTCTGCTCGTAAAACTCTTCCAGTTTCTTATATACCCCTCTCAAATCATCCATAAAGAGTGGATTGATTACCTTCATGATATTAGGCACACTGGTGTAGTGCATACCTTCCTTGGCACGCACATCAGGATTCACCACCGCCTGAATCATACTACCAAAAATATCCGGATTGATATCCTTCCAATCCAACTCGCCGCTTTCGATGATAATCTTTCTAGCCTTATAACCCATCTTTGGGATAGGAATGTCTGAGGCAAAAAGACCGCCATTCACGTAAGGAAACTGATTGATTTCCTTGGTAAGTTCTTCCGAACGCTCCTTGTTTGGCACATTCATCACCTGGAATGCCTGACCTAGCATCTCGCCGAGATCGGAACCATCTTTCTTGGTAAATTGCTTGATAAAGTTGGTAAAGAGATTTTCGGCAAAGATACCTGTATCTTCGGCAAAGAAGCAGAAGAGCAAACGGGTGATGAAGATGTTAAGGTCGTGCAAGTCGTCATCACTATTATATTCGTTATAAGCACGAATCTCATCATGCAGTTTGGCAAGTTTCTCGGCAGCCTTCACATCGGCTGGGTTTTCTGCCGTAGTGTGTACTCGCTCCACGTTCATCAAAGGATAGAAGAAGCCAAAGTCGCTGTGCATCTTGACGAGTTTCTGCTCGTAAGTATCATTCTCACGAGTATCATAAGCAAGGAGGGTTTCACCATCGCTCACCGCAATAACCTTTGGTGCAGCCTTCCTTACCTGAGCATCAGCCTTCAATGCCTCCAACCTGGTGGTAAGATGCAACGTATCTATTGCCTGATAACAGAACAGGCCTTTGATAAGCAAGCCATCAAAGGTCTTCAAGATACCCTTTCCTTCCTTGTATCTCGACACATCCTTTTCGCTTTTACCAAAAGCCTTCAGTATCTCGTAGCCAACCTCAGAGGCTGACACCACTTTAGCTTTGAACGAATCCAATCGGGATTCGATATCCTTATAGCTGAGTTGCAGTTTCTTTGCCATAGCTTCCGTTGCCGATGGAAGCATAGCAAAGTCTTGCCATCCTATTACTCCACCGATTCCCGAAAGCAGAAACCATCTGATTTTAAAAGATTATTCTGATTCTAGTCCAGCCTCATCGCACATAAGGGATAGGATAACTGATTAGCTATCAAAAAGAAAGGCGTAGGGAATCTATCACTCGCATTACCCTTGCCTTTCGAGGTCCTAGGAATACCTTTGGCAACAAGAGTAAGAAGCAACAGAAACCTACGCCAAACTTGCATATGTAATAGCACAGGATGCACCCTATCCAAACGAATGGAAAGGGCACACCTATGCCTGTGCACATACACACATAAAGCGAAGGCGCCTACCGCTGTCTTCATCTGAATGCCTCTTTTGAAATTTCCTAGGTTTCGAAAGATCAGAAGAAAACGTAGTACACGTCTTTCTTAATTATGATAGGTCAAGTCATGGACTTTTACGTAGCCAGCGACTCATCGCCAGCCATCCACAGCAAGACGATTGCAAAAGTACGAAAAAGAATTGGGATTTGCAAGAAAGTCAGAAAGATCTTACAAATCCCAATAAAATAGTTGATGATTTACTTCTAAAGCAGGCATCTTATACTCATACCTAAGCCTCCAGATAGTTCATCATATCCTCCAATGTATCGAAGTTCTTGACATTTCCCTCCTCTACATCAAGGATGGCTTTGTCTAATTCAGAATAAGGCGTTCTCATATGTTCATGCTTCCATTGCTCAATAGTCTTTTCATCAATCAAGCCCTCATCCCACAATGCATCTGCGGCATCAATCGCTTTTTACGCAAAATATCGACTATCTGTCGTCATAACACTATCATTTTAAATAATTACCCATGTTACTTATGAAGCATCACCCCTTCCTCTTCAACATTATTATAAAAAGGACTGCCTTTTTTGCTGTTCCAATCCTTCATCGAATACACTATCGGATGAATCATCTGATTGATTTGCCAACCCAATTCCCAAAGAGGATAGGTATAATTGTCATGATCCTGCTCGTCTATCTTATCCTTGTTCAGAAGCACAAGGATGTCCCAGTCGGAATCTGCCTTGGCATCCCTTCTGGCCCTTGACCCGAAAAGGATAACCTTGGCATCTTTCGGCATAATCGACTCCGCTTTCTTCTGAATCGACTTGAGTACCTCGTCTTCAAGATGTTCCCTTGTTACTGTTATCATAACACTACCATTTTAATTACACCACAAAAATACAAAAAAGAATTGAAACCAACAAATATTATGAGAGTTTTTACATTTAATCCTTCCTCTTCACCCAAACCTTGTGGCTGCCGCTGCCCGTCGAATCTATCGGCGAGGTTCGGTCGGCGGTGATTTCCTTCAGCTCCAGGGAGGCGGCGGTGCGGCTCAGGTTGTTGATGCAGGCATAATCAGAGAGGGTGATAAGGCCATCGGTTTCTATCACCTCCAGGGCACGGGCGATGCGTTCTTCCCTGGAATAGAGCTGCTTGCGAATCACCTTCACGCCAACCATGTCTCGCTCCAGGTCGCGATCGGTTTTATGCTTCACACTCTTGAGAAATTCAGGAGAAGCCTTGAAGTTGATATCCTTCACGCCCACCTTGCGATACGTCATCTTATCATCTTCACTCTGCATTTCCGTAGGCTTATCGTCCTCGAAACCGAGGGAGAGCGAGAAGGTGCCGATGCCTTCTATATTCACATTGTAGCCCATGGAGAGCATTTCTACCAGCATATCAGCCACATCAAGCAATACTGCCTCCGTGGTACTTTCCGAAATACCACGATGGTAGCTCTGCATCCTCTTGATGAACTCTTTCCTGGATAGTGTCCGATTGGTCACTATCTTGGGATAAACTCTGCGCTTGCCCTCATTACGCATGTCAGTTAACTCTTGCAACTTGTACTTTGCCATACCGATTCCTTTCTTATTAAGATTGTTATCACTCCATATTGAGACAGCCATTACGGTCAAGAGTAATGATGATTGCTCCTCATCATAATAGTTCTCATACCTAAGGATAAAAGTATTTATCCCTCGATAAAAGTTCTATTCAACGTCACTGAATGGACATTCGGAGACGTTGAACGCAGATTCAGTGGCGCTGAACATACATTCAACATCGACGAACGAAACTTTCTGATAGGCAAAAGTACATTTTTTTCTAATAACAACCAAGAATTTTCCCAAGATAATCCATCTCGACGGGCGCGACCTTCGCGACAAGGTGTGGCACGACCTTCAGCCAAACGGTTTCAAGGAGCCCCGCTTGTTCAATGCTCATGCCGAGCGTATCAACATAACAGGCAGACCGCCGATGAGAGCAGTCTGCCTGTCTAATTCTATTGATCTAAATGATTGATTGTCTAAAAAAAGTCGCTTGGATTATAGCGGCGAAGTGAGGATGAACTCGCGCAGGACATAGTAGCAGAGGATACCAGCGATGTAGCCGACGAAGGCTATCCAGGTGATCTTCTTCATGTACCACACGAAGGTGATTTTCTCCAGTCCCATGACGACCACACCGGCAGCAGAACCAATGATGAGCATGGAGCCACCGACTCCAGCGCAGTAGGCAAGCAACTGCCAGAAGATGCCATCGACGGCAAAGTCGCCAGCCTCAGCCACGGGATACATACCCATACAGCCGGCCACGAGAGGCACGTTATCGACGATAGAGGAGAGCACACCGATGACACCCGTGACGAGGAAGTGGTCGCCATTGAAGGCCACGTTGAGTCCCTCGCCGAGCTGGGTCAGCACACCAATCGTCTCCAGGCAAGCCACGGCCATGAGGATGCCGAGGAAGAAGAGAATCGTACTCATATCGACACGGGAGAGCAGGCGCGTCACACGCTTCTGCAGGCCCTCGCGGTTCTTGGCGCGATGGAGATTGCGGTAGAAGACCTCCGTCACCGTCCACAACGTGCCGAGCACCAAGAGGATGCCGACAAACGGCGGAAGGTGGGTGATGCTCTTGAAGATGGGAACGAAGAGCAGACCGCCGACACCGACCCAGAACACAACCTTGCGCTGAGCCTCAGAGAAGTCGCTCTCGTTCTCCTCGCCCTCGCCATTGTCCTTGACGGGCACCAACTCCCCCTTGAGATGATACTGGAGGATGAAAGCAGGGAGAACCATGGAGACAAGGCTGGGGAGGAGGATCTCGCTGATCACGCCAGCGGCAGTGATAAGACCCTTGTTCCACAACATGATGGTCGTCACGTCGCCAATCGGCGAGAACGCGCCACCAGAGTTGGCGGCAATGATGACCAACGAGGCGTAGATGATGCGGTCGTTCTTGTCGGCGACAAGCTTGCGGAGGATCATGACCATGACAATACTGGTGGTCAGGTTGTCAAGAACCGCAGAGAGGACGAACGTCAGGAAAGCAATACGCCACAGGAGCTTACGCTTGCTGCGCGTGTTCATGACGCCCTTCACCCAGTCGAAGCCGCCGTTCTGATCGACCACCTCGACGATAGTCATGGCTCCCATCAGGAAGAACAGCGTCGTAGAGGTACTACCGAGGTGGCGCTCGATGATACTGCTGATGAAGTTGGCGATACCTTCATGGCTCACCGTACCGTTCGAAAGCACCTCCGCCACCTCATGGGAGATGGTGGGGTCGAACATAAACAGTGTCCAACAGGCCACAAACATCAGCAAAGCCACAGCGGCCTTGTTCACTTTCGTCACGCTCTCAAGAGCTATGCACGCATAACCCAGGACGAAGACGATGATAATCGCAATAGTTAGTGTTGACATGATTATTTTTGATAATTGATTTTCTGCTGCTTCACGGTCATTGATTGATGGGTGCAAATTTACTAAGATATTTCTCACTTACCAAATTTTATACGAAGTTTATTCAGAAAAAATTAGGTACTTAGCCGACTTTGTCGTACATTTGCAGTATGAATCAATCACGGGATATGAAAAAGAAGCATTATGACGTGGTCTGTGCCGTGGTGCGCAGGGGCAACGATTACCTTTGTATGCAGCGACTCAGAAAGGGCCCTGACTATGTGTCAGAGCATTGGGAGTTTCCTGGGGGCAAGGTGAAAACGGGTGAGAGCCGTGAGCAGGCCCTCCTCCGGGAGATCCGCGAGGAGATGGACTGGGAGATCTATGTCGGCCGGCAGATAGGACAGGTGGAACAGGAGTATCCCGACTTCACCATCACCCTGACGGCATTCGACTGCATGGCCCGCGACTTCGACTTCAAACTACTCGCACATATCGACTGCCGATGGCTTCGTCGCGAGCAACTGACCACACTGGAGTGGACCGAGGCCGACCGACTGCTCATCCAGCAGCTGCCATAAGAACCGTGAATCCGTTCGACTCTTCATCCATCAAACATCATCAACAACTCATGATTACTGTCAAGGTATCAAAAGAAATAGAATCCGTTTGTCCTCACTTTGTGGGGGCTTGCGTCGAGGCCCAGGTCCTGAACACGTCTTTCTGTCAACCGCTATGGGACGAAATCAACGCCTTGGGCGAACAGTTTCGCAAGGATCTGACCACAGAGAGTCTGAAGCATCTGCCCAGCATCGAGGCCACGCGCCACATCTATCGTCTTTGTGGCAAGGACCCATCGCGCTATCGCCCTGCCTCAGAAGCGCTGATCCGGCGCATGCTGCAGGGGAAACAACTGTATCAGATAAACACGCTGGTGGATTTGATCAATCTTGCGTCTATCGCATACGGCTACTCCATTGGCGGATTCGACGCGGACAAGTTCCAGGGCGACACGCTCACACTGGGCATCGGGCGCGAGGGTGAACCGTATGAGGGAATCGGACGCGGCAGGATCAACATCCACGGACTACCGGTCTATCGTGACGAAGTGGGTGGCGTGGGCACTCCGACAAGCGACAACGAGCGCACAAAAATAGATCTCCATACCACCCACCTGGTCGTCCTCGTCAATGGCTATGACGGCAACGAACAGCGGGTGAGCGACAATGCGACGTTCATCCAGGGGCTCCTGCGCAAATACTGCGAAAGCGACGGAGGTAGCTTTTACTTGTATCGGTGACAATAGAATCGCTCAAGAAGAAAGAGGACGGGGAAAGAAAGTTGTTTTTTCATTATTATATATAACATACTGAAGTTTCGCAAGTGGTTCAAGAACGGGCTGAAGGCCCAAAAGCTCCTAG
>OHJB01000472.1_pt1 | contig 20854 bp, 17 predicted proteins | sample 1568431 | NCBI WGS metagenome assembly OHJB01 (sample SAMEA3879594, study PRJEB24766) | human gut metagenome | biome: human-associated habitat; feature: feces | place: USA | collected 1985/1987 | reverse complement strand
CGCCCGAAAGCCACTTCGACGGCATCATCTTTGCGGATGGCGACTGCCCTACCCACCCTATTCCCTTGGGCATCCTGCGGTCGGGCCGTCCCGTGATCGCCTGCGACAATGCGGGGGCGCAACTCATCACGAAATGGAACATGCTACCCGATGCCATTGTCGGCGACGGCGACTCGCTACCCCAGCAGTTTAAGGACCGATACAAGGACATCATCCACTACGTCGCAGAGCAGGACTACAACGACCTGACGAAGGCCACCCGCTTCTTCCTTGAACACTACCGAAGCCCAAGCACGAAGCATCCGAGGATCTGCTACATCGGATGTACGGGCAAACGGGAGGACCACACGCTGGGCAACATCTCGCTCCCCACCTTCTATCGCCAGGAGTTTGGCGTCGAGGGGGTGCTGCCTACCGACTTCGGATGGTTTGTCTATTGTCATGGCGCATGCGAGTTTGAGAGTATTCCGAACCAACAGGTCAGCATCTTCAACCTCAATTGCTCCTCCCTGACAAGCCAAGGACTGCAATGGCCCATCTACCCCTTTGCCCAATGGTGGCAGGGGACGGTCAACAACGCTCTGGGAAACGCTTTCTCCATCGACGGTAACGGCGACTATATTGTCTATCGCACCTATGAGGCGAAGAGGCAAGCACACGCCAAGGAGGACTAAAACAATACCGCCAAGACAGCACTTGCGTCTTGGCGGTATTCATATCGTAACTTACGACCATTTCCCCCTTATAAAGGGGAAAGTATCAAACCATTGTTTACTCCGAAAGGCTTATTTCAACTTGAAGGCATTCTCAATCGTACCAAGCTCGGCACTAAACATCTTGTCGGTCTTCAATCGCTTCTCCACTTGTGTGCAACTGTGAATGACCGTGCTATGGTCGCGATTGCCGATGAGTTTGCCAATACGAGATGCTGGCATCTTCGTGTATTTTTGCGACAGATACATGCTCACCTGGCGAGCCGTCACGATGTCGCGCTTACGCGAACGGGAGTTGACGGCCGTAGTTGTTACACTAAAGTGTTCGCACACACGCTCTAAAATCTCATCTACCGTGAGCGGTTCGTTGTCAACCTTCACGGCACGCTTGATGACTCGTTCGGCCAACCGCATGTCGATGTCGCAATTATAGACGACCGAATAGGCCAATAGCGAGTTGATGACGCCCTGCAAGTCGCGGACGCTTCCATTGGCCGTCTGGGCTATATAGCGGATAACGTCTTCGGGGATAGTGAGACCATCGCGACGAATCTTGTTGTGCAGGATATCTACACACAGTTCCACATTGGGCTTCTCGAGCTCGGCAATGAGTCCACAGGCAAAGCGCGTGAGCAGTCGCTCGTTCATGCCTTTGAGGTCCACGGGCGGGCGGTCGGAGGCAAGGATAATGCGCTTTCCGTTGCGGAAGAGGTGGTTGAAGATATGGAAGAACGTATCCTGCGTCTTGATGGCCGTCATCCACTCCTGGATATCATCCACGATCAAGATGTCAATAGTCTGATAGAAGTTGATGAAATCGTTGGTCGTATTGTTCCTCACCGAGTTGGTGTACTGCACCTGAAAGAGGCGCGCGGAGATATAGAGCACACGCTTCTGCGGATAGAGCTGCTTGGCTCGCATACCAATAGCATTGACGAGGTGGGTCTTTCCGCAGCCCGACGGTCCATAGATGAACATCGGGTTAAATTGCGTCGTGTTCGGATGCTCGGCTATGGAGAGTCCGATGGAGCGCGGTAGCTTGTTGCTATCGCCCTCCAGATAGTTATTGAAGGTCTTGTGCGGATCCAGCTGCGGATCGAGGTCCTGCGGAGCAGCATCCATCGGCGTAGGACTTTGGTTGGCGCGGTCGGTCGGACGACGCGTGTCCACCTTGTTGGAGGGCTCCCCCTGCAGGTCCTGCGTCAGATGATGGGCCTTGTCGGTAACGACACGGTAGGTCAACTTGATACCATGGCCAAAGCAACGGGTAAGGACCGAGGACAGCAAACTGACATAGTTCTCCTCCAGGTACTCATAGAAGAATGCGCTGGGTACCTGCAGAAGCAACGTCTTCGTGTCGGCATTATACGACTCAAAGACGAGGGGCTTGAACCATGTGTTATACTGTTGCTCTTCGACGTTCTCCTTTATCAGTCGCAAGGAGCTGTCCCATAGAGCATTTGAGTTTACTGTCATTAATCTATACTGGTCTATTTAATTACCAAGACGGGCTTAAAGCCCAAGTTGCGGATGCAAAATTACAAAAAAAAATCCGAACCGTAAAGTCGGCATAAAAGCCGCCACGAAGAAAGGAAAACGTAAAATGCGTAGTTACCGACACTTAGGCTACAAATAAAAAAGCCTTATAAAAGAGATTTTTGGCCGTTTCAAAGGTCTTGATAATCAAAGGTTTCGAAGGGTTTAACGCGTTTGTAACAAAATGGCGCAAAGAAACGAGAAAAACGCTATAACTATCTGACGCACAGAGACGTTAACCGTAATCAAAGTTAGCTATTCGTTATCCTTTTTATTTAGACCATATTTAAACTAAGAAATATTTTGGTATCGCAAGAGGAAAAAACAACTCGACCAAGCTACTTTCATGCTTCTATCTGTCTATTCTACCGAGGGTATGATTGACACCTGCCAACCCACCCACCAAATCGTCTCAAAAACAGAGACACCATGTTTTCCTATATATAATAGGTGTAAAGGGCGATATTGGGCTTGCAATATCACACTTTCACAGATCTTCATCAAGAAGCAGCGGCGATCATTTATTTGCTCTCCTTGCGCAGCTCGTCACGAATCTCGGCAAGCAACTTCTCCGTAGGCGTAGGCTCAGCAGGGGCAGCCGGCGCGGGAGTTTCCTCCTTATGCTTGGCCAGTTTGTTGACGGCCTTGATCATCACAAAGATACAGAAAGCGACGATCAAGAAGTCGATGACATTCTGCAGGAACATACCATACTTCACCTCTGCATCTTCGACCTTGAAGCTCAGGTTGGAGAAATCGACTCCACCCGTGATGACTCCGATGACAGGCATGAAGACGTCGTTCACGAGAGACGAGACAATCTTGCCGAAAGCACCACCAATGATGACACCTACCGCCATGTCCATCACATTGCCACGCATGGCAAACTGTTTAAACTCTTTCAAAAACGCACTCATTTTCCCTTGCTTTGATTTTTATTCACTTTAAAACCATTATTAGTTCATACGCGGATAGCAAAATCATCAGCTATCCGTGTTTTTAGTATTTTTAATACTCGTTCCGAGTGCAAAGTTAAAAAAAAAATGTAACTTTGCGGCGCAAACAAATAAAAAAATATACTTCAAATAGTAAATAGGTATTTATCAACATTTATAATTACATTCAAAAATGGTAAAAGTAGCAATTAACGGATTCGGTCGTATTGGCCGTTTGGCTTTCCGTCAGATGTTTGAGGCTGAGGGTTATGAGGTTGTAGCAATCAACGACCTTACTTCTCCTAAGATGCTCGCTCACCTTCTCAAGTATGACACGGCTCAGGGTGGTTTCGCTGGCAAGTTCGGCGAGAACAAGCACACCGTTGAGGCAACCGAGAACTCCATCATCGTTGATGGCAAGGAGATCACGATCTATGCTAAGCCGAACGCTGCTGAGCTGCCTTGGGGCGAGCTCGGAATCGACGTCGTTCTTGAGTGCACAGGCTTCTACACCTCTAAGGAGAAGGCTTCTGCCCACCTCGCTGCTGGTGCTAAGAAGGTGGTCATCTCCGCTCCTGCCGGCAAGGACCTCCCCACGATTGTTTACAACGTTAACCACAAGACGCTGACCGCCGAGGACAAGGTGATCTCAGCCGCTTCCTGCACAACCAACTGCCTCGCTCCGATGGCTGCAGCGCTCCACGCTTACGCCCCGATCCAGTCTGGTATCATGTCCACCATCCACGCTTACACGGGCGACCAGATGATCCTTGATGGTCCGCAGCGCAAGGGCGACCTCCGTCGTTCACGTGCCGGTGCTCAGAACATCGTCCCCAACTCTACGGGTGCTGCAAAGGCTATCGGCCTCGTCATCCCTGAGCTCAACGGCAAGCTCATCGGTTCTGCACAGCGCGTTCCGACGCCGACGGGATCTACGACGATCCTCGTCGCTGTTGTCAAGGGCAAGGACATCACCGTTGAGGGTGTCAACGCTGCTATGAAGGCCGCCACCACGGAGTCCTTCGGCTACACCGAGGAGCAGATTGTCTCTTCCGACATCGTCGGCATGAAGTACGGCTCACTCTTCGACGCTACGCAGACGATGGTCGCCAAGGTTGACGATGACACCTACCACGTGCAGGTTGTCTCTTGGTACGACAACGAGAACTCTTACACTTCTCAGATGGTTCGCACCATCAAGTACTTCGCCGAGATCTAATCTCCCGACATGCTTGATGGATAGCAGCGCCCTTTTGCCCTCAGGGCAAATATCGCGCCTATCGAAGTGATTACAAGTCTAAGAAGCCATTCCTTATTGCGAGGGATGGCTTCTTTTTGTATCATTTCCCCATCAATCCTTAGGGACCGCATAGTACAAAGCCTTAGGACTTCTATAGGGGAAAATACCAGCCTGAGGAACACAAAGAAGTACGCAGTCGGGTTTTTCTTTCGTTAGGGTTGGGTAATTCATGGAAATAATGTAACTTTGCAATCGAAAAGAAAGAAAGCTGAAAGATGGAGAAAGATACAATGATAACAGTCACGGTAAGCGACGCAGCCCTGCGCCAAGCAGCCGAAGAAGGGATGGACGAGTTTGTCAAGGTGTTTATCGATGGCATCCAGAAAGCCATCGGCGGCCAACTGACCAACGAGAACATGGCACGGCTCAATGCGGACCAAATCACGCTTCTGGGCTGGAGCTATCTCCACGAAGAGGTGTCGGACGGCGGCTATGTGCAGCTTATCTACAACGGGCTGGGCGCATTTATCTTCAAAAACCCCTTTGCCCGCATGATGCGCGAATGGGGACTGCAAGACCTCTACTCCCATCTGCAGCGATGCAAGAAGTGGTACACTCAGTATCATGAGCAACTGGAGCACGAGATGAGCGACGACGACTTCATGGCCATCTACGAACAGATGCCAGAGTTTGACGACTTCGACGACGACTTTGTGGTCAACGAGGAGAAGTGGACGGCACAGATAGCAGCCTACATCGACGATCATATCGACGACTTTGCCAAGATCGTGACCCCATAACCAACTTCTTCGGCAAGACCACGGGACGGCTTCAAGATGAAAGCTTCGCCCATTCGGCCTTACAAGAAGGCCAACATCACTATCAAACGACAAAGAATGAACAAGGAAGAGCAAGAAAGAAGAAAAAAAAGCCCCGTGCAAATTCGCAACAAGAAGGCTTCGTTCGAATACTTCTTCGTTGATACCTATACGGCGGGCATCGTGCTCACGGGCACGGAAATCAAGTCGATACGAGCGGGCAAGGCTTCGCTCACCGACTCTTTCTGCTATATTACCCGTGGCGAAATGTGGGTGGAGGGCATGAACATATCGCCCTACTTCTACGGTTCCTACGCCAACCACGAGGCCCGGAGAACCCGCAAACTGCTGCTGAACCGCAGGGAGATCAAGCGACTGGAGGCAGAAATCAAGACGCCAGGCTACACGATCGTTCCCCTACTGGTCTTTATCGACGAGCACGGACGCGCCAAGATGGACATCGCCCTCGCACGCGGTAAGAAGATGTACGACAAGCGCCAGACCCTCAAAGAGAAGGAGGACCGACGGGAGATGGACCGTGCCGTGAAGCGATATTAGGCCGACAAGGGCACAAGGGACTACATACAACGAAAAGGAGATACATAAAATGATAAATTTTAAGAAGAAAAAGAGATGGCATTGCCTCGCCGGACAGCAGCCGACGGAAATGGACTTGAAAATCATGGAGTGGGAGCGCAAGGGTAAACTGGTGCCTACGCGTGAACTGGTCAAGACCCCCGAGCAGATCGAGGGCATCCGTGTGGCAGGCAAGATCAATAGTGGCTGCCTCGACGCCGTGGCGGAAATGATCCGTCCGGGCATCTCCACCAAAGACATCGACAACGTCTGCGTGGAGTACTGCAAAGCTCACAACGCCATCTCCGCCACGCTTGGCTACGAAGGATTCCCCGGAAGCCTGTGCACCAGCATCAACGAGGTGGTGGCGCATGGCATTCCCAAGGAACAGGACGTTTTGGAGCCAGGCGACATCGTCAACGTGGATATCACGCTGGGATACAACGGCTACTATGGCGACGCCTCACGCATGTTCATCATCGGCGGCGAGACCACACCCGAAAAGGAGCAGCTGGTCCGCGTGACCAAAGAGTGCCTGGAGATAGGCGCAGCAGCAGCCAAACCCTACGGCTTTGCCGGAGACATCGGCCACGCCATCCAAAAGCATGCCGAGAAGCATGGCTATGGCGTAGTACGCGACCTCTGCGGCCATGGTGTAGGACTGAAGATGCACGAGGAGCCCGAGATACTCCACTACGGCCATCGTGGCACAGGCATGCTCTTGGTACCAGGAATGGTATTTACCATCGAGCCGATGATCAATATGGGAACATGGAAGGTCTTCATAGACGCAGATGACCCCTATGGATGGGAGGTTATCACGGGCGACGAAAAGCCATCGGCACAATGGGAGCACACCTTCCTCATGACCGAGAATGGCGTGGAGATTCTCTCCGAATAATGTGGAAAGATTCTCTTCGAATAACATGGAAAGAATTTCTCTGAACAACATGAGGGATTCCCTTCGAATAAAATGACAGAGGACAAGAAGATTCACATGAGCGACATATATATATTAGGTATAGAGAGCAGTTGTGACGACACGTCGGCTGCCGTCTTGCGCAATGGCGTGATTCTGAGCAACGTCACGGCTTCTCAGGAGGTGCACAAGGCCTACGGAGGCGTCGTGCCCGAGTTGGCCTCAAGGGCTCATCAGCAAAACGTAGTGCCCGTGGTCGATCAGGCCATCAAGCGGGCAGGCATCACCAAGGAGCAGCTTTCCGCCGTGGCCTTTACGCGAGGACCCGGACTGATGGGCTCGTTATTGGTCGGCGTGAGCTTCGCCAAAGGATTCGCCCGTGCCCTGGGCATACCGCTGATAGATGTCAACCACCTGCAAGGACATGTGATGGCCCACTTCATCAAAGAGAACGAAGAGGACACCAACGTGCCCCCCTTCCCCTTCGTCTGCCTACTCGTAAGTGGCGGCAACTCCCAGATCGTGAAGGTCAACGCCTACAACGACATGGAGGTGCTGGGACAGACGATCGACGATGCTGCAGGCGAGGCCATCGACAAATGCTCGAAAGTGATGGGACTGGGCTATCCAGGCGGCCCGATCATCGACAAACTGGCAAGACAGGGCAACCCGAAAGCCTACCAGTTTTCAGAGCCCCACATTCCAGGACTCGACTACTCCTTCTCGGGACTGAAGACGTCCTTCCTCTACAACCTGCGCAAGTGGGTGGCCGAGGATGCCGACTTTGTGGAGCATCACAAGGAGGACCTGGCAGCCAGCCTGGAGTTTACGGTAGTCGATATTCTGATGAAGAAACTGCGCCTGGCCGTCAAGGAGACGGGCATCAAGCATGTAGCCGTAGCGGGTGGCGTGTCTGCCAACACAGGCCTGCGCAACGCCTTCCACGACTATGCCAAGCGATACGGATGGACCATCTACATCCCCAAGTTCAGCTACACGACGGACAATGCGGCCATGATAGCCTGTGTGGGTACGTTCAAGTACCATGACCACGACTTTGCCTCAATAGACCTGCCCGCATACAGCAAGGTAACGTTCAAGTAAAACACTTAGCACCAAGGACCATGGAGTTTGAAACCAAAATTATTTCTCGCCAGATCGGCGACATGTTATACGCCTCGGGCCTCTCGCTGGGCACGGCAGAAAGCTGCACGGGCGGCTTGATAAGCGAGGCCATCATCGCCACCCCTGGCGCCTCCAACTACTTCAAGGGAAGCGTGGTGAGCTACACCAACGAGATCAAAGAAAGACTGCTCAAGGTGGACCACCAACTGCTGGAGGAGAAAACTGCCGTCTGTGAGGAAGTAGCCCGACAGATGGTGCAGGGAGCAATGGACCTGCTGAACGTCGATTTCGCCATCGCCTCGACAGGAATAGCTGGTCCTGGAGGCGGAACCAAGGACACACCCGTCGGGACGATATGGCTCGCCTACGGCAATCGTGAAGAGATACGCACCCAGAAGCTCACCGACGACTTCGGGAGGGATATCAACATCGCCATTGCCACCAACAAAGCCATGCGCCTCATGCACCATTTCTTGGAGGAAAAACTCCCTCAAGACCTACCCGAAAGCATCGAAAGTCGCTGGTAACTAATAAAAAAACTTAATTCCACACTTTTGGGACAAGAAAGTTTTGTGCATCAAGGAATTTTCATTAACTTTGCACCCTGTTTGGAATAGGTATCAATTAACGAATAAGAAAATTAAAGATAGCAATGTCTAAGATTTGTCAAATCACGGGAAAGAAGGCACAGCTGGGCAACAATGTGTCTCACTCGAAGCACCGCACTAAGCGTAGCTTCGACGTAAACCTTTTCAGCAAGAAGTTCTACTATGTAGAAGAGAATTGCTGGATTAGCCTCAAAATCTCAGCTGCCGGCCTCCGTATGATTAACAAGGTCGGACTTGATGCCGCATTGAAGCAGGCCGTTGCCAAAGGATATCTCAACTGGAAGGACATCAGAGTGATTGCCGAGGGCAACGAGGATGCTAACAACTAAAGATAAGCGAAGGAGAACGATAAGACAATGGCAAAGAAAGCAAAAGGCAACAGAGTCCAGGTGATTCTTGAGTGCACCGAAATGAAGAATAGTGGCCTGCCCGGTACAAGCCGTTACGTCACTACCAAGAACCGTAAGAACACTCCGGGTCGTCTTGAGTTGAAGAAGTACAATCCGATCCTCAAGAAGATGACCGTTCACAAGGAGATTAAGTAATCCAATAAATAGGAACATAAACTATGGCAAAGAAAGCGGTCGCTACCCTCCATGAAGGATCTACGGATGGTCGCGCTTATACGAAAGTGATCAAAATGGTCAAGAGCCCCAAGACGGGTGCATACATGTTCGATGAGAAGATGGTGCCCAACGAGGCTGTTCAGGACTTCTTCAAGAAGTAATCAGATCTACTTGAGATAATATCATCAGAAGGCTGGAACTTGTGTTGCAGCCTTTTGGTGTATATAGAACACAGGAAGGCAAGCATGACTGGTGCTTCTTTCGTCCTAATAATCTCCAGCAAAAATAATCGCATCGAAACGTCGGTCCAACATAGTAGCTGCAGTATCTCACTGCACCAATATCCACAGACGCGCCTGCCCTTGGGGTAAGCCAAAAGCAAGCGTTTTGTTACACAACCACAAGACACACGGCTTGCTGATACAGTATGGGGTTCATGATGAGTAGCGAAAACAGCCGAACTTCTTTACAATATTTACAACCAAAACTATTTCCATAAGGACTTTATCTACGCATCTAACTATCTTGCTTATCTTTGCAATCTTGCACGAAACACAGATCGATATACTAAGATATTTGGTTAATTGCGCAAGGCACGTACAATTCCCCGCGCTGGTTATTCTACGATAATAACTAAGAAAAAGTGGAAGACCCTGATATATTTGTATTTAATAATGTTAAATCAGTATTCTGAGATGTTTTTGGACTGTCAAACAAAGCAGTTTTCAATGCAATAGTGCTAACTTTGTACCGTCTAAACCCATGCCGAAAGCCCGAAGGGCAGAGGTTGGGCGGACATGTATTCATAAAAAAGGCGTAACTGTACGCTTTGGTTTTGACGCCGTAAGAACTTCGCAACTTCAAACTGATTGTCAAAAACAAAGCAACGGAAACGCCTCATGAGGTGTATTCTATACAGCCGTATTGGCTTCAGGCGGTTCTGCCGTTTTGTTGCCGAGAGGGCGAATTGTATATTTACACTGGCGTGGGGCTTTCGGCGTTGCTCGTTTCGACAATCAGGGCAATGCGAAGGCCTTTATGGCGTGGAACGAGTGACAGGACAGACTCCACGCTTTTCGTATATATAAGCGAGTAGATTTCGTCAACGAAGGAGTCAGTTGACTGCATCTGTTAACGAAATTGGAATGAATATTCTACGAAACAATCCATACCGCCTGTTAGGAGTCTATTCAAACTCTCCTACGAAGGAAAGGCTGGCTAACCACAATCGCATGAAAGCGTTTTTGAAGGTGGGCAAAACCGTCTCTTTTCCTTTGGACTTACCCCAATATCTTTCAGCCATTCAAAGAACCGAAGCTTCTGTAATGGATGCTGAGGCCCAACTCACTTTGCCCAAAGACCAACTCTTGTACGCCCAGTTTTGGTTTGTGAAAGCGACTCATTTGGACGAAGTGGCCTTCAACCATCTTTTCGCTGGCGAAATAGACAAGGCTGAGGAAATATGGCAAAAGAAAGACACGGCATCGTCTCTGCAGAATCGTATCGTATGTGCGTTGATGCGTGAGGACTATCGCAGGGTTATAACGTGTGCCGAGACCTTGTATGGAAATCCCCTCTACTCGAACCAGTTTATCTCTGCTGTCCTGGGGGCGGATGGAAACGCTGATGTCGCCAGTTTGGCTTTTCGCTTTCTCGATGAGCTATGTGACGAAGTAGGGGCAAATAAGTTGCTTCCTTTCATCACTGATGATGCATGGGAAAGCCATGTAGAGGAAAAAGCAGTGAAGTCTCTTGTTGATAGCATACAAGACGCTATTGCTATTGCCAAGAAATCAAAGGGAAAAGAGGCAGAAGCAAGGCTCAATGCCGGAGAGGCGCTAAGGGAAAACACAAGAGGTGCTTTCCAGCAGCTAAAGGGATTTCTCTCTGCAACGGACTTGCAGTACCAAATGATTGCCGACAAACTGGGACTTGAAATCCTGCAATGTGGTATTGACTACTTCAATGGCTCCGAAGAGCCTGAGGCTGCACACAAAGCCATGAGCTTGCAGAAATATGCCCAAAGCATTGTCGTTGGGCAAATGGCAAAAGACAGATGTAAGGAGAATGTCGATATTCTTCAAAAGATTATTGACGACCTGCCACCATTTGAGGTGTACGCGGAGGACAAAGCCATTCAGAAGATTTTAGCGTCTTTTGTGGTTCAACCTGATTTGATGTTATATTCGATAAGGTTAATCAAAGAATGTGCACCTTATGTCGTTGCGATAAAAGAAAAATTAGGGAAAAGACATCCATACTATCTGAATATTTCGACACGAATAGTAGACAATGCAATTGCGAATGTTATTTCAGAAGTTAATGAAGCGCAACTATCAGGAGATTTTGAAACGCTGAAGAAAGCGCTTATTGAAGCATGGCGTACACAATTATATATGGACAAATTCGATTTGGAACCAGAATATAGAGATGGACGTTATAGGGAAAATCGAGATGTATTACAAAAAATTATTCGCGATTGTAAGGGTTTTGAATCCGAAACGGTTTTAGCATTATATAAATATGGTTGCGGCTGGTGTAATGGCTTGAACGTTGATGATGTGGATTTGCGTACTGATGACGAGTTTTATATATCATGCGCTAGTATTGCATCATTTAAAGCTTATATCGAAAAATTCCCATCGGGTAAACATGTCGAAGAGGCCAGGAGTAAAATAGAATTATTGTACTTTAGAAGTGCAAAAACGCTTTTGGATTATAGGCATTTCATATCAAATTTTCCAAATAGTAGTTTGGTAAAAAATGCACAAGAAGCCATTGATAAGATTCTTAAAGAGCAAGAAAAACAAAAGCGAGAAAAACAAAAGCGAGAAAAACAAGAAAGGGAAAAGCAAGAGCAGGAAAAACAAAAAAAGGCAGAACAAGAAAAGGCCATTTCGTCATGTACTACAACAGATGATGTAATATCTTTATATAAAAAAGAGAAAACCGCTCAGATAGACGTTGAAAAATGTGCTTCAAGGGCTTATAAGTTATCTAAATATAAGTCAGATTACAAAAAAGTAATATCTGTCTTTGGTAGAGATTCTTTATGGGGAAAGAAAGCCGAGTTGAAGTTAGCAGATCTTGAACGTAAACGTAAAGGTGAAATAAGAAAAACGATGCGCGTGCTTTCTATTTTCCTGTTGATTCTAGTCTGTATATATTGTATATGGGGATTTGGAGGGTTGAGTATAATCTGCTATTGCTTGGCGTTTTTATTAGGGTTTATTGCATTGGTATGCTTGATGTCTGAAGGTCCAGGCTGTCTTTTTGTTATAGTTGGGATCATAGCATATGGACTTGCTGCTTGTGGCATTTATTTGGGAAGATTGTAAGTGGTAGCTAATATATAATAGAAGTATGAAATATCTTTTTTTAAGTATTTTGCAGTGAGGATTCTGCTTTTGTCCGTTAAAAGCTGAGGGTGCTACTAAGAAGGTTGAGTCTTTGAAAATAGAGGCCAAAGGCTTGAAGGCGCAACAAGAACGTCTTGCTGTTTAATGTCATTATGTCATCATGCCGCTAAGGATTTCGCAGATAGCAAGCGCGAGGCCATAGAGCCCCGTGGTGGTCAAGCACCCTCATGAGGTCTCTATGGTCTCGTTTCGTAGATCGCTGCAATGTCGTTGATCATCGCACACGATCCGACTTTGACAGGTCGTAGTGCAAAGGTGTTAATGATGTATAGAATCTAAGAATCTATCCCCAAGATGTATTGGGTGAGCCATAATAACAAGCAAAAAGTGGAATTCATTTTACATATTTGTGCTTAATAATGTTAAATCGAATGACGTAACCGTTTTTTGTTAGCAAAACAAAACGGTTTTCAACTTAATAGCGCTATCTTTGTAGCGTCTATCCCCATGCCGGAAGCCCCGAGGGGCAGAGGTTGGGCGGACATGTATACATAAAAAGGCGTAACTGTACGCTTTGGTTTTGACGCCGTAAGAACTTCGCAACTTCCAACTGATTGTCAAAAACAAAGCAACGGAAACGCCTCATGAGGTGTATTCTATACAGCCGTATTGGCTTCAGGCGGTTCTGCCGTTTTGTTGCCGAGAGGGCGAATTGTATATTTACACTGGCGTGGGGCTTTCGGCGTTGCTCGTTTCGACAATCAGGGCAATGCGAAGGCCTTTATGGCGTGGAACGAGTGACAGGACAGACTCCACGCTTTTCGTATATATAAGCGAGTAGATTTCGTCAACGAAGGAGTCAGTTGACTGCATCTGTTAACGAAATTGGAATGAATATTCTACGAAACAATCCATACCGCCTGTTAGGAGTCTATTCAAACTCTCCTACGAAGGAAAGGCTGGCTAACCACAATCGCATGAAAGCGTTTTTGAAGGTGGGCAAAACCGTCTCTTTTCCTTTGGACTTACCCCAATATCTTTCAGCCATTCAAAGAACCGAAGCTTCTGTAATGGATGCTGAGGCCCAACTCACTTTGCCCAAAGACCAACTCTTGTACGCCCAGTTTTGGTTTGTGAAAGCGACTCATTTGGACGAAGTGGCCTTCAACCATCTTTTCGCTGGCGAAATAGACAAGGCTGAGGAAATATGGCAAAAGAAAGACACGGCATCGTCTCTGCAGAATCGTATCGTATGTGCGTTGATGCGTGAGGACTATCGCAGGGTTATAACGTGTGCCGAGACCTTGTATGGAAATCCCCTCTACTCGAACCAGTTTATCTCTGCTGTCCTGGGGGCGGATGGAAACGCTGATGTCGCCAGTTTGGCTTTTCGCTTTCTCGATGAGCTATGTGACGAAGTAGGGGCAAATAAGTTGCTTCCTTTCATCACTGATGATGCATGGGAAAGCCATGTAGAGGAAAAAGCAGTGAAGTCTCTTGTTGATAGCATACAAGACGCTATTGCTATTGCCAAGAAATCAAAGGGAAAAGAGGCAGAAGCAAGGCTCAATGCCGGAGAGGCGCTAAGGGAAAACACAAGAGGTGCTTTCCAGCAGCTAAAGGGATTTCTCTCTGCAACGGACTTGCAGTACCAAATGATTGCCGACAAACTGGGACTTGAAATCCTGCAATGTGGTATTGACTACTACAATGGCTCCGACGAGCCTGAGGCTGCACGCAAAGCCATGAGTTTGCAGAAATATGCCCAAAGCATTGTCGTTGGGCAAATGGCAAAAGACCGATGCAAGGAGAATGTCGATATTCTTCAAAAGATTATCGACGACCTGCCACCATTGGAGGTTTACGCGGAGGACAAAGCCATAAAAGAAGAATTGCGTAAGTATTGTCAATTGCCTGATAAGATTTGTCATGCGGATACGCTGTTGAATAACACGAAGCCGCATGTTCAATCTATAAAGAGCAAGCTTGGTGCGTCAAACTCCTATTATCTTAAAATCTCGACACAGATAGTAGGTAATGCGCTGATTAATATCATAGCAGAAGTGAATGAGGCACAAACCAGATCTATCGCTGATCTTGAAATAACTCTGATAAAAACAGTGTTGGGAAAAGCATGGGGAGCCATAACAAAAATGGATGGTTTTGATATGGAGCCCGATTTCAAGAGTGGTAAGTACAACACAAATCGTTCTAGATTGAAAGAACTATGCCAAAAATTAGGTGTTCCTACACCTGAAAAAGGAGATCAGTTTAAAACTGTTATTTCCTCTAACGGTGGTTTTATTACAAGAAGAGTCGGGTCAATTCCAACGCCTCAGCCAACCCCAACACCTCAACCTTCGCCAGGTGGAACTTCTTCTAATAGCTCACGCGGTGGGTGGATTGTAATGTTTGTTTTGCAGTTGGTTGTTTGGGGCGGCCTTGGTTCACTCTTTGGAGCTTTAATCGGAAGTGGTATTGGCGAAAATAATGGAACAATTCTTGGAGCCATCTTAGGCTTTGTAGTTGTTGTTGTGTGTAAAATATTGCATTAAATATTAAAATTGACATCAATGAAAAAGATAGTTACGATTCTATTGCTGGTAATATGCGTTTGTCAAGCAACAAACGCTAAGGTATCATCTGACAATGATAATATTAAATCATTGGAGGAAAAGTGTGCTAACTTACAGAATCAACAATCACGTACTGCCAACGATTTATGCAGGTTGAAAGGTAAGCTGAAAGAGAGCGACGGAAGAATACAAGCCCTCAAAAGTGAGAACAATAGCCAAAGCGCGGTTATTGACAGTTTACGCAATACTTGCAAACAATTGGCTGAAACTCAATCTGCTGACCGTAAGAATGTGAACGGCATGATAAACAAGACCAACAGTAATGTTCAAGCAAACCAAGAAACCTTGCAAAGCCGCACTCTTTTGGTTTGCATCATAGGCTTACTGTTGTTAGTTATCATAGTGGGAGTGACTTCCCGATTGGCAAAACGCATCAAATCAGGTACAACCTCTATTGATGATGTACGCAAGGCCCAAGATGCTTTACAAGCTGCGCAGAATAAGATGCAAGAGGAGTCCATAAAGCTAGATGACAAACTTTTGGAGCTGTTGGACAAACAAATGTCGAATTCCCAAAAAGTTGTTAGCAATGACAAGCCAGACCATTCGCTTGTCTTAAAAGTGGCCGACGAAATTGTGCGAATCGAACTGAACATGTCACGCATGGACTCCTCTATAAGGGGGTATAAGCAGTTGGCTAAGGCTGTAGAGCATATCAAGGACAATTTCAGTGCCAATGGTTATGAGATTGTTAATATGCTTGGAAAACCATACAATGAAGGCATGAAAGTGATTGCCAATTTTGTGGTTGATGAAGATTTGGAGGAAGGAAAGCAAATCATCACTGGTATAACCAAGCCACAAATCAACTATAATGGGCAGATGATACAAGCTGCTCAGATAACCGTAAGTCAAAACATCTAAAACAAAATAATCATGGCAAGGAATAAAATAGACTATGGCATAGATCTCGGAACGACAAATTCCGCCATCTGCCGCATGGAAAAGGGAGAACCAGTTGTTATAAAAACAGATGTATTAAAGGATACGATGCCTTCATGCATCTCTGTAAACAAGAAAGGTTCGATAAAGGCTGGAGACAGTGCCTATAATACGATGAAGCAAGACAAACGCCGTGCTACAAAGTCATGGCACAAGGGTGCTTCAAATACATACGTTGAGTTCAAGCGCACAATGGCAACCGACACTCAATATCCATGTTCAAACTTGCACAAGAGTTTCTCCTCTGAGGAATTGTCTGCAGAAGTGTTGAAGGCTCTGAAATCCTTTGTTACAGACGAAAAGTTCAGCTCGGTAGTTATTACTGTTCCTGCTAAGTTTACGGTCAATCAAAAGACTGCCACAATGGAAGCTGCAAAGATGGCAGGTTTCAAGCATTGCGAACTGCTTCAGGAGCCGATTGCTGCTTCAATGGCATACGGAGTTTCCTCTGAAGAGAAAGACGGATTGTGGATGGTCTTTGACTTCGGTGGCGGAACTTTTGATGCTGCTTTGCTAAAGGTAGAGGATGGTATCATGCAAGTTTTCGATACAGAGGGAGACAACTATCTCGGTGGAAAGAACTTGGATTATGCCATTGTTGACAACATCATTATACCATATTTGCAAGAAAACTATGCAATAGATGGTTATTTGCAGGATGAGGAAAAGAAGGAAGTGCTTCGCGATGCAATGAAGACATACGCCGAGGATGCTAAGAACCAGCTTTCGTTCAAAGACCATGAGGACATTATTTCCAACTTGGGCGACCTTGGAGAGGATGAGGACGGAGAGGAGATAGAACTTGACCTGACATTGAGTCAGGCACAAGTTTTTGACGTGATGCGCCCGTATTTTCAAAAGGCAGTAGATATCTGCAAGAACCTTATTCAGCGTAACAATCTCAATGGCTCACAGATCACAAAACTGATCCTTGTTGGCGGTCCGACGCATAGTCCTCTTATCCGCCAAATGCTGAGAGAACAAGTCACGCCTAATGTTGACACGAGCATAGACCCGATGACGGCCGTTGCGACTGGTGCTGCCCTCTACGCTTCAACGATGGACGCAGAGGTTTCTGACAAAGAAATCAAAGTCGGAACAGTTAAACTTGATGTCAGCTACGAGTCAACCACAGTTGAAATGGCAGAGTATGTGCCTGTTTGTCTCGCTGAAGGCTCTATTTTGAATAGGGTTTTCGTTGAGTTCGTAAGAGGAGATAAGGCTTGGGCAAGTGGTAAGGTGGAAATCAATTCCAAAGGTGATGTCGTAGAATTGAATCTTTTAGAGGGCAAGGCAAACTCGTTCAATATATCATGTTATGATGATAAAGGCAATATCCTCCCTTGCTTCCCTAATGAAATCACGATAATTCAAGGCTCTGTTGTAGGAGCTGCGCCACTGCCCTACAATATAGCTATTGCTAGATGGGACAGGAATAAAAAGAGGTCTGTTATCCGCATGGCCAAAGGATTGGAAAAAAATAAGCCGTTGCCAGCAACAGGCGTGATCAACGACTTGAAAACCACCAGACAACTGCGTCCAGGACTTTCAAGCGACGTGTTGACTGTGCCTATTCATCAAGTTGATGATTTCGAAGAGGCAGAAGGGAAATCTGCTTCGCTCTATGAGCATGTTGCAGATGTTGTCATTACAGGTGAAGATGTTGATACTCTTATGCCTGCAGATAGCCTTGTCGATGTTACATTGAAAGTGGACTCTTCTGAGCAGATGAGGCTCGAAGTACGTTTTCTCGCTACGGGCTTCACCGTTGAGAAAGTCCTTGACACAAGCAAGAAACATACGATGGAGGACACAAACGAACAAATCAGCAAAGGCTTTGCAGAAGCGGAAAGCGCTATGAAAACTTTGTCCGAAAGCGGTATAGATGTAAATGAATTGCAGGAGGAACTTGCAGCAATACGCACAGACAACGAGAACACCACAGAGAAAAAAGAGGTTCTCAACCATTTGCGAGAATTGCTTCGAAAAATAGAAAAACTTGATGCTGGCACAGAGTGGGAACGTGTTGAAAAGGAGTTGCGCGAGGAGTTTGACAAACTCGAAAAAGCACAGGATGATTTGGGTAATGAAAGGTCTGCGCAGTTAGTCGACCAACTGCGCACACAGACAGATAATGCCATACGTTCTAAGAACGTACAAGTGGGTCGTGAAGTTTTGGAACAGGTAACTCGTTTGTTCTTTGAACTCACAATACTTTTTCAATGTATGGGTTTCATTCGTTATTGCAACGAACGCTTTGCTTCACTGCATTGGAAGGATTCCTTGCGTGCTCGTCAGCTCGTAAATCGAGGCATGGAGCAAATCAACAACAATCCTACGACGGAAAGACTAAGGTCAATTGCAGCAGAATTATCAGAACTTCGGCTTCCAGAAGAAGATGGTACAGCCGGAGGACCGGTGTCTTAAAGAAAATATTTTATGCACTTCAACAAGAACGATAAAATAGCTTCATACACAGTAGCATTTCCGCATAAGCAAGGTTCTTATGCGGAAACCTATCGTGTGAAGGACGCCAATGGCAAGACCCGCTTCTTGAAACTCATCAACTACTCAAAGCTCAATCGTAATCAGATAGATGATAGTGGACGAATGATAGAAGTGGAGATTGCCAAGCAGCTGCATCATCATAACCTTTGTCAGTTTGTGGATGCTGGCAATATGATGATGAACGGAGGCCAATACGCTTGGTTCGTGACCGAGTTTGTAAGTGGAGAGACTTTGTCGCAGAGGATTATCCGTGATGATAATATCAGCGTTTACGAGATCAAAACAATAGCCAAAGCCGTATTGTCCGCACTGGCCTTCTTGCACTCACAGACGACTCCTATCATTCACAACGAGGTGACGATACAAAACGTTTTTCTCAATCTCGTTGGGGAATTGCAAGACCTGAAACTGATAGATTTCGGTTGTGCGAGACTTTTAAATCAGCCGCCTGTCAAACCCAACTTGGAGGAGTTGAATCCTTTCTATCTTGCGCCAGAAAGATTCTCCGGGGTGTGCTCCGTTCAGACGGACCTCTATTCTGTAGGCGTGATGATGTATCAGCTCCTTTACGGAGTGCTGCCTTGGTTTATAGATGTTTCGAGAAAACGGGGACAAGAGGCTATAGACGCCATCTTGGCAAAGCGGGACGAAGAACTGGAACTGACAAAAGAGGATAAGTATGAGCTCGACGACCAGCTGCTGAACGTGATAGCCAAAGCATTAAGTTATGATGCAGAAGACAGATTTCAAACGGCAGATGAGTTTATCAAAGCGATTGACGGTGAGATAAAAATAGAACGCCAATCTACGAAGCGTAAAATCCTCTCGCAGCAGTCAAAGGTTAAGCCGATCTCCACAGAAACAAAGAAAAAGGGGGAAGGCTTTGCTGCTGTAGCTGGCATGGAGGAATTGAAGCAGCAGATGCGTGAAGAGGTGATAGAGCCCCTCAACAACCCCGAGGAATACCATCGTTATGGCGTGACCATACCCAATGGTATGTTGCTGTATGGTCCTCCTGGGTGCGGAAAGACCTTCTTTGCAAAACACTTTGCAGAAGAGGTCGGATTCAACTTTCTGTGTATCACTCCTGCCGCCCTAAAGAGTCGCTTCGTCAATGCCACGCAAGAGAACATCGCAAAGATGTTTAAAGATGCGGAGGAGAAAGCGCCAACAGTTATATTCATAGACGAGATGAACGAACTGGTTCCTAATCGCGCAGATGGCAATGTGCACGAAATGTCAAGGAGTGCCGTAAACGAGATGTTGGCGCAAATGGATAGAACTGGCGAAAGGGGGATCTTCGTCATAGGGGCGACCAACTATCCCAACATGATTGACACGGCGATATTGCGTGCCGGACGCTTGGACAAAAAATACTTTATTGGCGCGCCAGACGAAGAAGCACGAATGGCCTTGTTCAAACTGTATCTTGAGAAGCGTCCATACGACTTTGGATTGGATTATCAACAGTTAGCAGAGATGACCCAAGGATACGTTTCTGCTGATATTCAATTGATAGTCAATGATGCTGCGCGAAATGCACTTCACCAGCATAGCAAAATAACAATGGAGCTTCTGAAAGCAGCCATCTCAAATACTCGCCCTTCGCTCAGTGCTGACGAGTTGCGTAAATACGATCGCATTCGAAAGATGATGAATGGAGAGGATGTGAAGAAGCCTAATGATAGGCCTCGGATAGGTTTTAACATTTAAACGATTACTATTATGACAAAAGAAGAATTATACTTGAAAACCATCTTCTGTTGCATAGCTTGCGATGGAGATATTGCCACAGAAGAAGTAGGCATGGTTAGGGAGTTGTGTGCGAAGGACAAACTCTTCCACGACATTGATTCGGAGAAGTACATCAACTCATGGATTGCCGAAATCAATGAGCAGGGCGCATTGTTCCTGCAATCTTATCTAAACTGTGGTGTTGAACGAAACAGAACAGTTGCTACTCGTATCGCTTGCCATCAAAGCCATCGAGGCTGACAATCGCATAGAGTACGCAGAAGTAAAGTTCTTCAAAAAGATACGCTCTAGACTTAGTGTAAGTGACGAGGCTATATTGGCTGAACACCCAGATAAGGAAGACTTCCTCTTGCCTGATATTAATATTGCTGAGGCTCCTCAATGGGACGATAATATACATTTCTCACAAATAACTATACCTACCCAAACAAACTAAACATTAATGACTATATGGACACTTTTTAAGACATGGGACGGTCCTTGTCCTCTGGGGACGTCGCAAAACATGCGGTATTTCATTGATTTATTTGGCGGTTCGACATTTTTTTATTAATTTTACCGCAGAGTAACTATTCAGCAATAACACACCTTTGAGTTTTTATCAATAATCCTGATACA
>OHJB01000456.1_pt1 | contig 21370 bp, 14 predicted proteins | sample 1568431 | NCBI WGS metagenome assembly OHJB01 (sample SAMEA3879594, study PRJEB24766) | human gut metagenome | biome: human-associated habitat; feature: feces | place: USA | collected 1985/1987 | reverse complement strand
ATAAAAATACCCTCCTTACTGGTTGTCCAGTAAAGAGGGTACATATCAGACTGGTGGCAGCATTTGTAGTTGTTTTGGTCACCACTTTGCTTGAGATCATATATTATGGATACCATATCATGGACAACAGGGACAATGTTGTACATTCGTTTAAGAATGAACAGGACAGCACAGCGCAGATTATTGCAGATGGGCTGGCTGGGAAATCGGAGGATGCGATGATACATTTCATAAGACATTCTGTGCCGGTATCCGGAACTACGTGGGGATTCATTCTCAAAGATGGCAGAGTGCTGTATATGAAGGATGATGATACAACAAAGAATCTGGAGAATATATCATCTAAGGCGGAATTTGAACTCTATATGGAAGATTTGGGCGGAATAGTCAGTGAGGCGTCTGTGTCTGGAACAGAGTATGTGTGTGGTGTATTTACAGACAAAGATTATGTTCTTGAGGAGTATGGAACCTCAAATATGGAATTCTACATTGTGACAGCCGTTATAGCTACGATACTGGTGTTTGGATGTATATTAATTGAATTTGCAGGGAGGATTGGACATGAGGGAAGAAAAGTTATTGCGCTGCAGTCCGATCTTACAGAGCGGAATGAAAAGTTTGATGAGTATGAAAGACTGACAGACCAGTACGAGGAAGAACTCAGAAACAGGGATTTCGATAAGACGGAGATAAAGAGGGAAGGTTACTATGATTTGGAGATAGTTGACACGCTGTTGTCGAAATCTTCGGATACTGAACTTTTTCCGATCACTTTTATGTTCATTCGCGTCAGGATGGGAGACAGGTATTTCTCACGGGATGCCATTTTCAGGATCATGGACTTTATAAAGGGTTCCATGGGAAAAAATCATGTTACAGCGGAACTTTCAAAGGGATATTTCGTGGTGATCATGTACAAGACGGATCTTGCAGCAGCTGAAAAGACGAGAGAGGAAATGCTGTCCAAATGGGAGGCGTTTTCTAAAGGAGCGGAGCTGGAGACTGTACTCAGAGAAGTTGTATCCACGGAAAATCCAAGAAATACATTTTACCATGAGAAGGACAGATTGCTGGACCTTGCGAACTGGTAAGGCGGCTGCAGATGAGAACAAATTCAAATGATGTTGAGTTCAAATGTTTTGAGAGGTGAATTATATGAGGTTCAGACAGTATAAATTCAAATTCTATCTGAATGCCAGACATGGCATATACAAAAATGGAGTCATGGGAGAAATACATCCCCACACATGGGAGATTGTGATAAATGTTGTCAAGGGACGTGATGAGACTGTCAAGTTTCACCATCTTGAACACAGGGTTGAGGAGTTTTTAAGTGCATACCAGGACAAGACGTTAAACGATGTTCCGCCGTTTGATATGATCAATCCGACACTTGAGAATATATGTGAGTATTTCAAGGAAGAACTAACGAAGATATTGAACAGAAACGGTTGGATATTTCTCATGATGGAGATCAGCGAGTCCCCATCGATGTCGTATGTGGTAAGTCTTATCGACGATAGTTACACGGAGGAGATGCAGACGATAAACTCCATAACTGACAGGATACTCAAAGATATAAAGGAAAATGACGAGACCAAATGACAGAAAAGGATAAACTCAGCAGGAGAAAACTTAATATTTATTTCGCTCTTGGTGTGGTTGTCCTTGCCGCACTGGCAGCGGTTGGAGTCATACACTTTAAGAACGTAGTGACTGAACCATCGGGAAATGATGTATGGGGGCATATGTACAAGTCGGAGTATCTCTATAAGGCACTGAAACGTGGACAGATATATCCTCTGTATGACGAGACATGGTATAACGGAATCCAGTTATACAGGTACTGGCCGCCTCTTTCATATTATATAACAGCACTTCTCATGTGTTTCACAGGGGGAAATGTGATAAATGCATATTACCTCTTGTTCGGCGTGTATATATTCTTCGGCGGACTGGCATTTCTGCTCATCGGCAGAAGAATCGGAAGGCCTGTATTTGGAACAGCACTTGCTGTGCTGTGGTTCTTCATGCCTGAAAATGCGAGAATGTACATTGATGAGGGCAATATGCCGAGAATGGTCGTGTCCTTCCTTCTCCCATATCTCATATATTTTATCTGGGTGTATCTCAGGGAAGAGAAGAGATGGGCACTTGCCGGGATTCTCATATTTACAATGCTCATAACCGTTACCCATATCATGATGATAGCTATGATCGGAATAGGAACTTTCTTGTTTTTGTTGTTCGATCATCACAGGAAAATGGGTATAAGACGTCAGGTGATCATCCTGCTCACGATGATATGTGGCATACTCATCATGGGAGTGTGGCTTGTGCCATCACTTTCGGGCGGAATATCATCCATGGATTCCGAGGCAGCATCAGATGTAATGACGATGTGGATGTCTGATCTTTCTTCATCGCTCAATCCGTTAAACCGTATAAATGGAGATATCGGCGCATTTTATTTTGGAATATCCGTTGTCCTGCTCTCCATAGCGGGAATTTTGCTTGCAGATAACAAGAAAAAATCAGGATTTATCCTGGCTCTTGTAATCCTTGTGCTCACGACACCGGATGTTCTGCCGATACTTCGAAAGATGCCGATGAGTCAGGCACTCTGGATGACGCGATTTACAGTTATAGCATATGGATTTTTCTTCCTGTCGCTCATAGAGTGGGAGCGGCTCAGAAAGCCATTTGTGATTGCCTCGGTGATCATACTTGTGGTGGATGCGATACCGTCATTCACATTTGAGAGGTACAGCGTTCCGGCAAATGATGACGGTGTGGCTGTGGCGGGCCTTTTGAGGGATAACACAAGTCAGAGGGCATCGCTCATGGATCTTTCAAGTCTCGGTTCCTATCCATCGTACGGAGTGTGTACAGATGGGGGGGCGTCATATACATTTGGATGGGCATGGCAGGGGGCTGCGACCGCTGACAACATAATGCTGCTCAACCAGGCACTTGAGAATGAACAGTATGATTATCTGTTTGACAGATCGGTCGAGCTTGGAGACGATACAGTTGCAATTGACAGAAAGTATATAGGTGCAAAGGGAAAGACTCTCGATGATGTCACTGCAAGCGCAAAGAAGAGTGGCTACACGTTGACATATGAGTCGGATAAGGTGTGCCTGTTTAAGCTTGATGGTCCGGAGAAGTTCGGTGTTGTCACGCAGTATGATGGCATTGTCATAGGTGACTATGCGGATGGGATAACCCTTGCATTTCCTTCTTTTAAGGCAGGAATGTCCTCAAATATAGAGGATTATTCTACGGACGAACTGAAAAGCTACCATACTGTAATTTTGACCGGATTCTCATATGACACCAGACAGAAGGCTGAGGAGATGGTGAGATCTCTTGCGGATTCTGGTGTAAATGTTGTCATAGACATGACACATGTCCCAGCGGACAGCGCAACGAGGCAGCATGTATTTCTTGGAGTTACGGATATGTCTGTATCATTAAAGTCCAGCTATCCGATTTTTAGCTATGACGGTGAGCAGATATCTACTACAGGATTTCCTGATGATATGTCAGAGTGGAATACCGGATATATAACCGGAGCCATGAACGTGACAGGTACATTCGCTTATGAGATGGAACAGCTTGCATTTGCAGCCACGGACGAGAACAGTCAGAATATCAAATATGTGGGACTGAATCTTTTGTACTATTATAGTGTGACAGGGGACAGCGGTGCAGAGAAGATAGTTGAGGATATTCTTGGCGTGAGCCCGGAGGATCTTCCTGAGAGAACGCTGATTCCTATAAGTAGTGAGATAACGGACGGTGGAATGGTGATAACAGTAAATGATGCTCCGGCAGATATTGCTGATGGAGCCGTGATAAATACTACTCTTGCATATCAGGATATTTTCGTATCTGATTCGGAGATAATGGATGAAAATAATATGCTGTGTGTTGGAACAGGAGTGACAAACATAAAGTTTAAATATCCATTATTTTGGCCAGGAGTGTTGGTGAGTATAGTAGGATTTTGTGGAATGAGTGCAATATGGATACTAGCGTGTAAAGATTACGGAAAGAAAAAAGATTGACAATTTACAAATAATAGTTGTTATATAATAGCTATGTATATAACACGGGGGAAGAAAGATATGTCAGCAAACAGCAGGAACAGAACTGAATATGAGATAAGCAAAGCCAGGAGGAGATTCGCTATCATCTTCCTGGCTGCTGTTGTTGCCACAGCAGGTATGATATCTTTTATCATAACAAAACAGGCAGTTGATAATATGAGAAGCAAGATAGTGAATCTTATATCGTCTAACAACCAACAGCTTGGATACAACGTCGACAATTATCTTGTCGGTATAGAAGATACAGTGGCTCTTTTTTTCTCCGATGATCAGCTGTGTGAGTATGATGCCACAGATGATAGTCTGGATGAATTTACCAGAATACAGCAGGAAGCGGCGATTCAGAATAGGATAAGTGACCTTGGTGTGTTTGACAACTTTACAGATTTTGGTGTCGTATATTCCAATGACAAGAGCGTGGGATGGATTTCCAACACAACACTTCAGGCTTTTCCGGATGGAGGAATATATACATATTTTACTGGACATATAAATGACGAGAAGACAATGTCCGGTTGGTTTTTTGATTATTTAAACAGTCCAGACAGGCTTTTCTACGTCAAGAAACTTAATGAAAATGCTGTGATCGTAACTTCTTTCTATAGCAGGGAACTAAGTTCAGTGGTGAATTTAAGTCATGAACTCAAGGATATGAGGGTGTGTCTTGTAAATGATTCCGAGGAAGTTGCGTATTCAAATAATGCAAAATGCGTTGGAGAAAAAATTGAAGTGAACCTTCCAAAGGAAAATGACGACTTCGAATATCAGACAAATTCGGATGGATATGTTATATCCGTAGCACAATGTTCAAATGGCTGGAGAGTAGTGTCTTACATAGGTGAATCTGAGATATTCAAAGAAGTAGGGAGATTGAAATTGTATTCATTTGTAGCAACTCTTGTGCTGGCTTTATTGGTTGTTGTGACAGGAAGCATTGTATTGAAAAGAATATATACACCTGTTTCCGGAGCTATTGAGGAATTAAAGCAAAAGGCTGAATATGACCAGCTTACAGGACTTATGAATAAAGCTTCGTTTGGAGAAGTTGTTGGATCCTGTCTTGAGGAAAAGTCAGAAACAGTCACACATGTGTTTATAATGATAGATATGGACAATTTTAAAAAGGTAAATGATACTTTGGGTCATGGAGAAGGGGATGTGGTTCTGTCTAAAACTGCTGAACTCTTCACAAAAATGCTTGGAGCAGATTCCGTGATCGGACGGGTAGGTGGTGATGAGTTTGCAGTGTACAGGAAGTTTACTGGATGGACTTTGGAAAGTGTTAGAAAGAAAATGGAATTTGAGCTGAGACTGTTGGCTGAAGATTTTACCAGAACGATTTCGAAACAATATACTGAATGTAATCTTTCGTTATCAGCAGGTGTTTACATAGTAGATGGAGAGAACTCATCTGATTATGAAAGCATGATGAAGAAGGCTGATACCGCTTTGTATAAATCAAAGAGAAACGGAAAAAGTCAGTATAGCTGGTTCGTTGAAAATCAGGATTGATCAGAGGTGAAACAGATGAAACATATAATTAAAAATCACAAAAGAGGATTATCGGTTTTGATGATGCTTTTTTTGCTTTTTGTAATTAGTGGTTGCGGAGAGCAAAAAACAGATATGGCTGTCGGGGATACGATAACTATAGAATATTCCTGGTGGGGCGATGATAGTAGAAACCAGTACACACTGGATGCTGTTGATATATTTGAAAAAGAAAATCCAGAAATAAACGTCAAATGCAAATATGGTGTGTGGAATGGATACGAGAAAAGACAGCATATATATATGAAATCACAGGAGACTCCGGATGTTATGCTCATAAATTATGGCTGGCTTGATACATATTCTTCTGACGGATCTGGCTTTTATGATCTTAATACGCTTTCGGATTATATTGATTTTGAAAACTATACTGAAGAAGAGCTTGCCTTTGGAACAAAAAATGGAAGATTAAATGCTGTTCCTATCGCGTTCAATACGGAGACTTTTTATTATAATGAGACTCTTTGGAACTCATATGGACTTAGTATTCCCAGAACATGGGATGACTTGTTTGATGCAGCCAGAATCATGAGCAAAGATGGGGTATATCCTCTGGGCATGACAAAAAAATCATTATTTTTTATGCTGCTTTCACATTATATACAGACAACCGGAAATGATCCGGTCAAATCTGATGGCACATTGAATCTGAATAAGGAACAGATAGGTGACATGTTGGATTTTTATAAGGAACTACTTGATAAAAAAGTCTTAATGTCTGTAGATTCATTTAACAGGAATGCTTTTGCCAGCGGTGAGGTTGGCGGCACTCTTGCGTGGGTAAGTGATGCAGGAGGATATTGTGATCCTTTGAAGGAAAATGGATATGATGTAAAAATAGGAGAATACATATGTGAGCCGGGGGCAAAATCTTTAGGCTGGTTTGTTAAACCTGCAACAATGTATGCGATAAGTAATAATACTGAACACCCAGAAGCGGCCGCAAAGCTGTTGAATTATCTGTTGAACGGTGAGGAAATGACTTTAAGACAGGGAACAGAAAAGGGTGTTCCGATCAGCAGTTCGGCACTTGCTGTTCTTGATGAGCATGATATGCTGACTGGATTTGAGGTACAGGCAGATGCTATGAGAAAAGAAAACAGCGACAAATTGTCGATTATGGCACCGATATTGGAATCTGAGGATGTGTATGGATCATTTAAATCAGATTCTGACTATTATCTGTACGATAAGTTGAGCCGTGATGAGACTATAGACAGAATTTATAGCGATATGTATAAGAAATAAAATAGTTGACAAAATGATCGATATGTTTTAACATAACGGTGTTATTAAACGTAACACTGTTATGTTATTTTATATTATAATTAAATGGGTGAGGATTATGGCAAAGAAAATACAACATGACAGCGAGACGAGGAAAGAACTTCTAAAGTGTGCCAAGGAAGAGTTCATGGATAAGGGATTTATGGGTGCGTCACTTAGAAATATATGTCAGAAGGCAGGAGTGACAACCGGAGCTTTATATTTCTTTTTTAAGGATAAGGACGATCTGTTCTGCAATGTTGTGGGACACATGATGGACAGACTCAATGCTGTGTTAACCGAGCATTTTTCCGTTGAGGTGGACGAGATGAACAATGGCATGGCATCAGACCACAATGAGGACAGTGATTTTGAGTCGGCCAGGAACATAGTGCATGAGATTTATATGCATAGAGAAGAAGTGCTTCTTGTTCTTACGAAGTCACAGGGATCCAGCATGGAGAGCATGCCAGACAATATAGTGGATCAGATGGATGCACACAATGCATTTATATGTGAGGCGATGTGCAGGGCTTATGGAACACCGATGGTTGACAGGAATGTGGTACATTGGATGTCTCATTCACAGATTGATATGTTTATATTCATGGTGACACATATTGACAATGAGAAGGATGCCTTGAAGTTCGTTGAGACAGGTATGAAATATCTGATCTCAGGCTGGTATGGCCTGGTTAAGCCGTGGCAGGATCCAGAATAAGATTTGACCGGAATAGAAAATTGAAAACAGTAAAATGAAAAATGTGGTACAGGGGAATCAAATTCCCATTATGTCTTATTACAGGTCTTCCGAATTACAGGGAAGACCTAAAAAAAGGTTTAAACCATAACAGCGTTATGTATGCAAATGAACATTTGAATAGCTGCTAAAGTGTAATGGATTGCTATAAAAAATATAGTAAATGAAAATTAGAACAACGAGGATATCATAAAGGAGGAAAAATTATGTATTTGGAAGTGTCAGGAGTAAAGAAGAGCTATGGAGAGGGTGGAAGCTATGTGCAGGTGCTTAAAGGTATAAACACAGGTGTTGAAAAAGGACAGATGTGTGTTATACAGGGAACGTCAGGTTCAGGTAAGTCAACACTTCTGAACTGTATAGGTGGTCTTGACACCATGGATTCAGGTTCGATAAAGGTTGACGGCACAGAGATATTTGGCATGACCAGCGACCAGCTTTCAGATTACAGACGAGATAATCTGGGATTCATATTTCAGTTCTACAATCTAGTTCCAAACCTCACAGTGAGAGAGAACATACAGGTGTGTGAGTATCTGACTGATGATCCGCTTCCTGTGGATGATCTTATCGAGACACTGGGACTTACGGAGCATCAGAACAAGTTCCCTTCACAGCTCTCAGGTGGACAGCAGCAGAGATGTGCTATAGCGAGAGCTCTGGTGAAAAATCCAAAACTCCTCCTCTGTGATGAACCGACAGGAGCTCTTGACTCCAAGACATCCAGAGATATTCTTGTTCTTCTCGAGGAGATAAATGCGAAGTATGGAACGACCATGCTGATAGTAACACATAACAATTCCATCAAGAATATGGTTCACAAGGTTATCTTCATAAAGGATGGCCTTATAAGCAAGGAGTATGAGAACGAAGTGAGAGTTCCAGCGTCAGAATTGGAGGATTTGTAATATGCAGAAGGTTTTGAGAAAAAGGGTTCTGAGGGATCTGAAGAATAATCTGTTCAGATACATAGCACTTGCATTTCTTATCATCATGGGTATGTATGTCATTGTCTCGCTGATAGGAGCCGGATATACGATCATTGACAATGGCGAGACACATGACGAGGCAAATAAGATAGAGGATGGTCAGTTTTCCGTATTCGTTCCACTGAGCGATGATGAGATCTCCCAGCTTGAGGATGCTGGCGCAGAGGTTGAGGGGATGTTCTACGAGGACTACGAGGTCATGGATGGCAAGACATTGAGGGTATTTGCCAACAGGGAGAACATAGATCTTGTGGAATGTGATGAGGGAAATCTTGCGGAGGCTGATGATGAGATAGTTGTTGAGAAGAGATTCAGTCAGGTAAATGATATTTCTGTCGGAGATATAATACAGATAGCAGGAAATGAATTCAAGGTGACAGGAATAGGGACATCACCTGATTATAATGCTCTTTTCAAGGAGATGTCAGATACTGTAGTTGACAGTAAGGTGTTTGGAACGGTATTCGTTACAGAGGGGGCGTATGATAAGCTCAATGCAACAGGCGAGAGTGTCAAGACTGAGACATATCTGTATGCGTTCAGACTCGAGGGCAAGACCACCTGTGATGACGTGAAGGATGCACTTGAAGACATCAAGGTCGACACAGACAGCATAGATGATGAGTATTTCCAGGAGTATTGGGATAGAACTGGCGCAGCCATAAACGATTTCAAGGATGGCATAAAGGATCTTAAGTCAGGTGCAAATGAGCTTGCAGATGGACTTGGAGAACTCACTGATAACAACAGGAAGCTCAACAATGCGGCACAGGAGCTGTTTGACGCATACCTTGAACAGGCGTCATCATCTCTCTCAGCGTATGGTTTGGATACAGAGCTCACAGAGGATAATTACAATGACGAGATGAAGAAGATCGCCGACAGTCAGGGCGGAGTTTTGGCGATGAGCATTGAAAGTGCCCTGAGTGACATTGACAGCATCAAGGCATTCAAGGACGGTATTAAGGAGTATACCGACGGAGCTGCAGAGGCAAAGGATGGCTCGGATGAGCTTGCGGATGGAGTGGCAGAACTCAAGAAGGAGATGGATTCATTCCTCAAGGATTACGACACAGATCTTGCAAATATTACATCATTTGTGACAAGTGATGATAATCCGAGAACAGGTGGAGCCGCTGATGACCAGCAGATCAATGTACAGGCGGGATATTTCTTCGGTGTGCTGCTCATGCTTCTGTTCACATATGTCATATCGGTATTTGTTGTACATGGAATAGAGAAGGAGAGCAGCGTCATAGGTGCGCTCTATGCCCTGGGTGTCAAGAGAAGAGATCTCATGATGCACTATCTGACACTTCCAGTCATAGTCACAACAGTTGCTGGTATAATCGGTTTTCTTATAGGAATAAGCAATGTGGGAATTCCTGTGCAGATGGCAGATGCATATGCGTATTATTCAATTCCTGCTATGGATGTGAAGATCCCGCCGATTCTTATAGTGTATGGTATCGTGATGCCGCCACTGGCAGCGATAGTTGTGAACTACTTCGTTATCAGAAAGAAGCTCTCACAGACAGCTCTTTCACTTATAAAGAATGAGGTCAAGCAGCCGAAGGGCAGCAATGTCGATCTCGGAGACATGGGATTTGTCGGAAGATTCAGAGTCAGACAGATGCTCAGAGAGATGAGAACAGGGTTGACCGTTGTGATCGGAATGTTCATAGCCCTCATATGCCTGATGTTAAGCCTTAACACTGCAACTTTCTGTTCAAAGGTCAAGAAGCAGAATGTGGAGGATACCCACTATGAATATATGTATACATACAAGTATCCTACAGAGAATCCCCCTGAGGGCGGTGAGGCAGCGTATGCTAAGACTTTGAAGAAAGAGGTATATGGTTACAACTGGGATGTGACAGTTCTTGGACTTTCAAAGAATACTAAGTATTTTGATGTTGACCTTAAGGATGGCAAGAACAGAGTTGCCATATCATCATCATTTGCTGAGAAATATGGTTATGGTGTGGGTGACGAAATCGTGCTCCACGACGAGGAGAATGATATAGATTATGGTTTTACAGTGGACAGTGTGACACAATATACTCCGGCATTTTATGTTTTCATGACTATAGATGATGCAAGGGAGCTGTTCGGAGCTGGAAGTGATGAGTACAATGTAGTATTTTCAGACAAGGATCTGGAGGTTGATCCTGCAAGACTTTACGCAACCACAACAAAGGCCGATATAGAGTCGGCTGCTGGAATATTTGCAGATCAGATGAGAAGTATGGTTATTATGATAGTTATTATCTCGACACTTATATTCGTAGTGGTAATGTATTTGATGATGAAGGTTATGATTGACAGATCAGCATTCTCGATTTCATTGATAAAGGTGTTTGGTTTCAGGACGAAGGAGATCAGAAAGCTATATCTGGATGGTAATTTCTTCATAATCGCAATCGGAGCAGCCATATGTCTGCCACTTGCAAAGCTTATAATGAGTGCAGTGTATCCTTCTCTGGTGTCAAATGTAAACTGCGGCGTCAAGCTGACATTTGCCCCATGGCTCTGGGCTGTGCTTTACGGCGGAATACTTGTCCTGTATTTCATAATCAACAGAGTTCTTGTTGGCAGGCTGAACAAGATCGTGCCGGCTGAGGTGCTGAAGAACAGAGAGTAAAGATAGTGGCAGTATGATATAAAAGTACCTTAAAATAATATATGATTGCGGAGGCGGTATAAATAATCGCCTCCGTTATTTTGTGTGCAAAATTTGTCTGAAAAGCGGATAGGTATTGTGATTGTTGGTGGGACTATACGGGATATATACGCGTTTTTTCTTGCACAATGTGCAGTTTATATTGTAAAATCATATATGATATGCAAAAAAGTAATAGGAAAAGAGAAGTACAGATATGGAGAAATTACTTAAGATCATTGCCGATGTGAATTCATCGGTGAACAATTTTATATGGGGAGTGCCATCCATGATATGTATCGTGGGCGTGGGACTGTGGCTCCTCATAAGAAACAGGGGGGTTCAGTTTACAAAGTTTGGATACGCGTTCAAGCATACGTTTGGAAGGATATTCAACAAGAAGGAGACTTCAGATGGTGCCATCAGTCCTTTTCAGGCCATGTGTACGGCGCTGGCGGGAACGGTTGGAACGGGAAATATAGCCGGTGTTGCTGGAGCCATCGCCATAGGCGGTCCTGGTGCGGTATTCTGGATGTGGATCTCAGCACTTCTCGGAATGGGAACAAAGTTTGCAGAGGTCGTACTTGCAGTGTTCTACCGTGAGAAGGATGCGAATGGTGACTGGGTCGGCGGACCAATGTATTACATCAAGAATGGCCTTGGCAAGAAGGCTTACTTACTGGCTATAGCATATTCAGTCCTCGGTATACTCACAGTGTTCGGAACAGGAAATGCAACACAGGTCAATACCATCACAACAGCTATAGATTCAGCACTTTTTAATTATAATCTGGCTGACAAGAGCAATACATTTACAATCAATCTTGTGATAGGAATCATGATAGCTATTCTTGTTGGTCTCATACTTATAGGAGGAATCAAGAGAATAGGAAGTGTGACAGAGAAGCTGGTGCCATTCATGGCTGCTATGTATATCATCATGGCTATAATTCTTGTAATAATCAATATCAAGAGTGTGCCGGGAGTGTTCGCTTCTATATTTGAAGGTGCATTCAATCCGAAGTCCGTGACTGGTGGAATAGTTGGAAGTCTGTTCCTCAGCATGAGAAAGGGTGTATCGAGAGGTATTTTCTCCAATGAGGCAGGTCTTGGTACAGGATCCATAGCCCATGCATGTTCTGATGTAAAGCATCCGGTGCAGCAGGGACTCTGGGGAATATTCGAGGTATTTATCGATACTATAGTTATATGTACGCTTACGGCACTAGTAATACTGTGCAGTGGAACTGAGGTAGCCTACGGACAGGCTGCAGGAGCCGATCTCACGATCAACGGCTTTGTTGCAACCTACGGCAACTGGATATCGATATTCACAGCGGTGGCTTTGTGCTGTTTCGCGTTCTCAACCATACTCGGATGGGGACTTTACGGTTCAAGATGTGTCGGATTCCTGTTTGGAAGTAAGCTTATCAAGCCGTTCATGGTTGTGTATGCATTTGTCGCAATCATCGGTGCGACCATGGATCTCGGACTTCTCTGGGATATAGCGGACACCTTCAACGGACTTATGATCATACCTAACCTGATCGCAGTATTCATGCTGTCAGGTACAGTTGTGAAGCTTACCCGTGAGTATTTTCAGGATGGACCGGGCAAGTTTGGGGTTGAGACCGGCAAAGAGAACTGATAAATGAAAGGGACTTTTATATGGAAGAAATATCAAGTGAGATTTCTAACAAGTATGCGATACTTATCGATTCAGAGAATGTATCGGCAAAATATATTGAGAGTATATTTGATGAGCTGTCAAGGCTCGGCTCAATAACGGTGCGGAAGATATATGGGGATTGGTCAAAGAATAACAATGGCTGGGACAAGGATTGTCTGCTGTCATATTCTATACAGCCTGTACAGCAGTTTTCATACACGGCGGGAAAGAATTCAACGGATTCGGCCATGATAATAGATGCGATGGATCTTCTCTATACGAGCAATATAGATGGATTCTGTCTGGTGACAAGCGACAGCGATTTCACTAGGCTTGCATCAAGACTCAGGGAGGCTGGCAAGCAGGTCATAGGAATGGGAGAACGCAAGACTCCGAAAGCGTTCGTGAGTGCGTGTACAAGCTTCACAAGCATAAGGGACATAAAGAAGACGGTCTACAATATAATAGATGAGAACGATGACAAGGATAAGAAGACTCATATGGGTGAGATCGGAAGCCGCCTTGTGAACAAATATCCTGACTTTGACGTGAGAAATTATGGATATTCCAAGCTGTCAACATTCCTCAGTGAGGAGTTTGACGATCTGGATATAGACAGCGGCAGGCAGAAATTTGTGTCCATCAGGAACCATATCGATCCTAAGAGTGCTGTCAAGCTGCGCATAGTGAGACTTCTCACGGAGAATTCTGACACTATGTACAATATGGGACTGCTGAATACAGAACTTAAGAATATTATACCCGGCTTCAGCATAAAGAAATATGGATACAGTAAGTTTTCAAGCTTTCTCAAAAGCTTCGGTTGTTTTGAGATCGTGGGAGACAGGGTAAAATTGACAGATAAGTAGAAAGTGTTTAATGCTTAAATATGTCAAAATTTAGAAAAAATGCCAAATAAATTAACGCTTTTTGTTGAAAATCAATAAGAATAGTGATAAATTGAAAATGTGGGTTTTCAGGTACAGAAAATTCACTATGGGGGAAGAAGTGTACGTGCATATTAAGGAGAGGCATAATCTATGATACTTATTGATACTCAAAAAGAGGAGTTTAGCAAATTAAAAGACATACGTGTTTTTGGACGTATAAGTCATGAGAACAGATTCAACAAGAATCTGCTCGTAATAGGTCTTGGGGGACTTGGAGGCAGGACCGTTTGCGCGCTTAAGGGTATGCTGATGGATAACATCACACCCGAGGATAACATTAATTTCCTCATGATAGATTCAGATATAGCAGAGATGGAGGCTACCATAGATGATAGCAAGGAGGGTGTAGGTTTCAATGCCCTTGAGGTTATCAGTATATACAGACCGGACATTGAGAATGTTCTGGAAAATGGAATCCAGAAGAATCCGATCCATGAGAATCTTGCAAACTGGATGGATCCTGAATTCCCGGCTATCACGATAGGAAGAGACGGAGCAAAGGGGAACAGACAGATTGGACGTCTGATGTTCTCGAATGCATATACGGATGTCAGAATGCTCCTTTTTGATAAGCTTCAGGATGTATACGACAAGACGACGGAGGGAACAGTCGATGTTCTGATCGTATCCGGAATCGCCGGAGGAACCGGAAGTGGAATCCTCTCAGATGTCGCATATAACATACGTGCGTATGGCAAGGCGAAGAAGTGGAACAATCTGAGGATTGGCGGTTGCCTGCTCACACCGGATGTACTGTTCGGTCATAAGGCTGTATATGAAGATACAGAGCTTGTGGCGAGACTCAATGCAAATGGATGTGCGACCCTCAAGGAAGTTGATTATTATATGAAGCTCTCCGAGAAGGATGACAACTATACATTTATCAGTAAGTCAAACAAGATGGTCATCAGGGAGAATCTCTTTGATGCCTGCATGCTTGTATCAGGTAGAAAGGACGAACAGGGCTACATACCTGAGGGATACATTACAAGGGATACAGCAAGCTTCCTCTACAGGCTGGCCAGCAACAAGTTCATTGGCAACAATGACGTGGAGAACGACAGGAAGCTTCTCAGGGATGTATTTTTTGAGAATGAGGGATATTCCATCACGAACTGGAAGATGGAGCACAGTGACGAGAATATCAAGAAGTCAAACTGCTATTACAAGGTAGTAAGCGAGGCTGACTACCATATTCCTATCAAAGAGATAGAGAATATGTGTGAGAATGATCTGTTTTCCCAGGCATATAAGGGATTGTTCAGATCTCCGTTCAAGGAGGGCAATGCCGAGGAGGATATCAAGAATGTACTCACAGAGCTCACTGTATTCCTGCAGGAGGAGCAGGGTGAGAATATCAAACTTGCCGTGAACGGTCTCATACAGTACGGTCAGATCACCAAGCCTACATATAAGATGATAAAGAAGAATACGGACGGTCTTCGAGAGGGCTTTGCCAAGAAGATGGAGAACTTTGAGAAGGAACTTCCGGTTATTATAAAGTCGATGAAGAACAAGCTTTGGAGTTCACTTGATGATGTGATATCCAAATATATGAATGAGTTTGGCCCATATGGCGCAATAGATGTCATAGGTGCACCGAGTGCCGGTGTAACAGATTCTACAAAGGGTATGATGGCTGAAGTCAGAAAGCTTGAGAAGATGATGAAGGATTATACACCGTCGGGTGAATATACCAGAATCATTGATTCCATCAAGACCATTGTTGCGAAGAGATTCTTCACTTTCCCTTCAGCGAAGAGGGAGACTGAGAATGGTTATTTCGATGCATGCATCAAGGAAGCACTTGCTGCGGAGAGAACAAAGCTTATAGATGAACTCGATGCACAGGATCTGTTTGGAGATACACTTAGATGGCTTCAGCAGAGGGCAGAGAGACTTGACGAGATATATTCACAGTTTGGAGAGGATCTGAAGAATTCCATCGAGGATCTTGCGAATAACGGTGATAAGGCTGTTGGCAATATACTCAAGAAAGCCAAGAGACATGAATTCCTTCCGACTGATTATGTCACATCCAGAAGGATAAAAGAGATGGAGACAGGGATCATCAAGCTCATGCTGGACAACGAGTCCAATATAGACAGTGGAAGAGTTGTTCCTGTCAAGGATGAGATGGAGAAGATATACAGAGAGCTATTTTCCGGTGTCGGAGCATATGGTCCTGAGAAGATGTTCACAGTGGCATTTGCTGATAAGAAGCTCACGGAGCAGGATCTCAACGTTATGTACGGATCTCCGATCAACGACAGGAGAACATCCATCATGGAGGAGGCTGCCAGGGCGTTTGTGGATGATATATCAGAGGAACAGCCTCTGTGTGTTCTTGCTGACGGATATAAGGAGAAGCTTCTTGCAAAGAAATATATATCGGTTCCAAATGTGATGCCGTATTTCAGCAAGGCAGTCAAAGCGATACTGATGGCTCCACCTTACAATGAGAAGGAGGATTCAATAACGCTCAATCCGGGTGAGATAGAGATCTCGATCGATGATATATTTGTCGGTGTTCCGGTATCCATGATGCAGTGTGCGATGGAGATGCAGATGGCTTACAATGCAGTATATGATTACAAGGGACTTCATATTGATGAGGTGAACAAGGATATGAAGAGCTTCCCTGATTTTGTCACAATATAGGTTAGTTTATACAGCCCTTTAATATGCGAGTATTAAGGGGCTGTATTGTTGTTATGACCATGGCGTATTTGGTAGAAAGAGATGGAATTGGATTTGAATAAATCTTTTAACGGATACAGAGCATATATAATGGATACGGGGGCATTTGCTGACGATGGGATATATGGCAGATGTCTGGATGCAGTATCGGAATACAGAAGGTGTAAGGTGGAACGTCTCAGGAGGCGGGATGACAGGAATGCCAGTCTTGCAGCGGGAATCCTGCTTGCACATGCTCTCAGGGAATGTGCCGGAATTGATGAACGGCTGGTCACGTATGAGAAGAATAAGGCGGGAAAGCCGTTTATAAAGGACATTCAGTTTTCGATAAGCCATACCGAGGGTTGTGTGGCGGCTGCGATAGGCAGTGAGCCTTGTGGTATAGACGTTGAGAGAGTCAGAAGGATACCGGACAGCATAGTTAACCGCCTGTATTCGGATGAGGATAAAAAATGTGTGATGTCGTGTGCACACCCGGAAATATACAGCACATGTGTGTGGACAAGGCGCGAGGCGTACAGCAAGATGACCGGAACAGGCATACTTATGAAGGATGAGGAACAGCAAATGGTCATGGACAATGCGCATATGGAGAAGAAGAATATCTGGCTGGGCAATTATGCAGTATGCAGGGCTGAGTGTGACGGCCGTATGCATATGGATGAAATAGCGGATCCTGCGCATGCAGAGGGAGATATGAATATAGACTTTATAGCTGCATTTTGCGCAGCTTCTGATGGAACTTTTTCACCGGATATTAAGATGATTGATTCGGCTGATATTGTGTGTTATTATGTTTAATTAGGTGTATTAGGAAGAACTACATAAGGAGAAAAAAATGAGTAAAAAAGCTACAAAGGCGCTTAACAATAAATATTATGTCGCAAGATATAATGCGTCTAAGGTGAACGATAACCTTACAAGCAGGGAGAAGAGTGCAGAGGTGCTCAATATAGACAGGACAAGGCTTTCAAGAATAGAGCTTGGCACAGTAGTTCCGTACCCTGAGGAGGTACTTTCCATGTCAAAGGCGTATGACATACCCGAGCTCTGTAACAGCTATTGTTCAGGCGACTGCCCTATAGGAAAAGAGACGGTGAAGCCGATAAATGCGGACAGCCTTGACAGGCTCATACTTCAGTTCCTCGGATCCTCCAAGAAGATGGAAGATATATCTGAGCAGCTTATAGAGATCACCGCTGATGGAATAGTCGACGAGACCGAGGTTGCAGCTTTTGATGCTGTCCTTGAGGAGCTGGAGAAGATGTCTGTGAATATACAGTCGCTTATGCTCTGGGCTCAGAAGAACAGGGACATTTTGAAGAATAAGAATCAATAAATTGTATATGAGGAAAAGATAATGGATGACAAGTTAAGAGAAGAGATCAACAGAAGAAGGACATTTGCCATAATTTCACATCCTGATGCAGGTAAGACTACACTCACAGAGAAGTTTCTGCTCTTTGGCGGCGCAATAAACACAGCGGGATCTGTAAAGGGAAAGGCAAATTCCAAATATGCAGTGTCGGACTGGATGGATATAGAGAAGGAGAGAGGTATCTCGGTAACCTCGTCTGTTCTGCAGTTCAATTATGACGGATATTGCATAAACATACTTGACACACCTGGACATCAGGATTTCTCGGAGGATACCTACCGTACCCTGATGGCAGCGGACTCCGCTGTCATGGTCATCGATGCGGCAAAGGGCGTTGAGGCCCAGACCATCAAGCTGTTCAAGGTCTGCACCCTGCGCCACATCCCCATCTTCACCTTCATCAACAAGATGGACCGCGAAGCCCGCGACCCCTTTGAGCTGATGGAGAACATCGAGGAAATTCTGGGCATCAAGACCTACCCCATGAACTGGCCCATCGGCTGCGGCAAGGAGTTCAAGGGCGTGTTCGACCGCAACGCGCGCAAAGTGCTGGCTTTTTCCAGCGACGGCCGCGCCAACGGCGTGAAGAAGGTCAGCGAGACCGAGGCCGAGCTGGGCGATGCCGCACTGGACGAGCTGCTGACCCCCTACCTGCACCAGCAGCTGGTGGACGAGATCGAGCTGCTGGACGGCGCTGCCGAGGAATTTGACCTCGACAAGGTGCTGCGCGGCGAGCTGAGCCCCGTGTTCTTCGGCTCTGCATTGACCAACTTCGGCGTGGAGCCCTTCCTTGAAAACTTCCTGCGGCTCACCTCTGCCCCGCTGGCACGCGTGGACAGCCTGACCGGCGAGCCGGTGGACCCCTGCCGGGACGAGTTCTCCGCTTTCATCTTTAAAATTCAGGCCAACATGAACAAGGCCCACCGCGACCGCATTGCCTTTATGCGCATCTGCTCCGGCAAGTTCGAGCGCGGCATGGAGGCCTACCATGTGCAGGAGGGCAAGAACATCAAGCTGGCCACCGGCACCCAGCTGATGGCGCAGGACCGCGCCATCGTGGACGAGGCCTACGCCGGCGACATCATCGGCCTGTTTGACCCGGGCATCTTCTCCATCGGCGACACCCTGTGCACCGGCAAGAAGAAGGTCGAGTTCGCCGGCATCCCCACCTTCTCTCCCGAGCACTTTGCCCGCATCGAGCAGAAGGACACCATGAAGCGCAAGCAGTTCGTGAAGGGCATGGAGCAGATCGCTCAGGAGGGCGCTATCCAGATCTTCCGCGAAGTGGGCGGCGGCATGGAGGAAGTAGTGGTCGGCGTGGTCGGCGTGCTGCAGCTGGAAGTGCTGGAGTACCGTCTGAACACCGAGTACAACGTGGAGATCCGGATGCAGCAGCTTCCCTTTGAGCAGCTGCGCTGGATCCAGAACGACCCCGACACCTACGTTCTGCGCGACCTCGACCTCACCAGTGACACCAAGGCCGTGGAGGACATGAAGGGCAACCGCCTGCTCCTGTTCACCTCCGATTGGGCCATCCGCTGGGCCGAGACCCACAACGAGAGCTTGCAGCTGAGCGAGTTCGGCAACATCTGATAAAAGAGCGCTGCGGAGTGCACCTGCGCTCCGCAGCCTTTTTTATATAGCAACCAAGAATACAACATAGAATGCCAGACATCAGAATGAGGGTTCCCATTGCGGGGAACACTGCTGGCATGGAGGGTAAAGTATATGCAGAATATCAATATTGGCAAAAGCGGTATTGCCGTGCCGTTTCTGGGCATGGGTACATGGGCCATCGGCGGCGGTGCATGGTGGGGCGATAACGACGACGCACTGTCCGTAAAGGCCATCCAGACCGCCGTGGAACAGGGCATCCGGTGGATCGACACCGCGCCCATCTACGGCCTGTACCACAGCGAAGAAGTGGTGGGCGAAGCCATGAAGCACATCGACCGCGACAAGGTGGTGCTTTCCACCAAGTGCGGCCTGGAGTGGCGGCACGAGACCCCCATCCTGCACAAGGTGGTGGACGGGGTACAGGTGTACCGCGACCTCTCCGCCAAAAGCATCATTGAGGACGTGGAGGACAGCCTGCGCCGCCTGGGCACCGACCACCTGGATGTGCTGTACACCCACTGGCAGAGCCCGGACCTCGGCCTCTATCCGCTGGAGGAGACCGTGGAGGCCATGATGAAGCTGAAGGAGCAGGGCAAGATCCGCGCCATCGGTGCTTCCAACGTTACCTCCGATATCATCCGGGGCTACTGCAAGTACGGCCAGCTGGACGTCATTCAGGAAAAATACAGCCTGCTGACCCGCCGCATCGAAAAGCAGCTGCTGCCCACCTGCAAGGAGCTGGGCGTGTCCATTCAGGCTTATTCTCCCTTGGAGCAGGGCCTGCTCACCGGCAAGGTGACCATGGACACCACCTACCCCGAGGGCAGCACCCGGAACACGAACCCCTGCTTCCAGCCCGCCCGCCGGGTGCAGGCCATCCGGCTGCTGGACAGCTGGTCTGACCTCTGCGAGAAGTACCACTGCACCAAGGCGCAGCTGGTCATCGCCCTGACGGCCCGGATGATCCCCGGCCTGCACGTGTTGTGCGGCGCACGGACGCCGGAGCAGGCCATCGACAACGCCGGTGCGCTCCACATCGCACTGGAAGGCGCCGACGCCGTCCAGATGAAGTGGGACGTGGACGCCATCTCCTGAAACTTTTCTATAACAAAAGGGACTGCTGCGCTGCAACAGTCCCTTTTGTATTTTTTCATCCGTTCTCCTTCCAGAACAGCCCCCCGCTGGTCTGGAACAGGGGCCAGGGGTTCACGCTCTTGCTGCCGAGCTTGAAATCCATCGTCATCTCCTCGCCCAGCGTGCCCACAGCCTGCCCCCGCTCGACGCTCTGGCCAGCGCTGACCGAGAGGGCGTCCAGCCCGTAGAGGTAGCTGCGCAGCCCGCAGCCGTGGTCGATGACGACGGTGTTTCCGGTGAGGGCGAGATATTTCGCCAGCACCACGACGCCCGCCGCCGGGGCGCGGCAGGGTTCGCCCGGGATGGTGTAGAGTTTTGTGGAGTTGGACCTGCTGCCCTGCTTGCCGCCGGTGACTTTCACCTGCCCGAAATCCACGAGGGTCATGTAGTTCTCCGCCGGGCAGACGAAGCCGCCGCTCCACAGCTTTTCGCGGGCGGGCTGCTCGTAGAGAGGCCAGTCGATGTTGCGGAACTCGGCGTTGGCCTCCTCGGAGGCCTCCGGCCCGGCTTCCACTTCGACAGTGCCGAAATCCTTCGGGATGACGGTGATGTTCTTCACTACCGTCTCGCCGCCCACGG
>OHJB01000451.1_pt1 | contig 21487 bp, 19 predicted proteins | sample 1568431 | NCBI WGS metagenome assembly OHJB01 (sample SAMEA3879594, study PRJEB24766) | human gut metagenome | biome: human-associated habitat; feature: feces | place: USA | collected 1985/1987 | reverse complement strand
CCTGCCACTACCCTGAAGAACGGGTTCTGGTAACTTCTGTATGCAGGAGTGCCGGGATGTGCGGCTCTGAATGTCCTCATTACGCTTTCGGAAGCATTTCTTGCCGACTGGCTGTTGTCGAAGAAAATCCTTACCCTGTAGCCTGATATTTTCCTGGATGAATTGCCGGAAATATACTGCTTCATCGCATTGGTGATGGCCTGCGACTGGTGGATGCGGATATCTCCTTCACCGTAAGAATGCGCGGAAAGAATGTTGAAAATGGATTTTCCGAGCAATGTGGAGTCCACGGCTGCTGCCGGACGATATACTATGGAGTCGGCATATTGTTCCTGGGCATTGGCCAGCAACGGGAAGAGCGCGACGATGATTGCTATTATTATTGTCTTTTTCATTGACCTTTCCATTTAGATTGTCAGTCCATAAGCGAAGAAAGCGGAAGTCCCTTCCTCTTGATGGTCTTGTGCAGCCCCTTTGCATATACCGTACCACTGATGTCCACGCTGTACGACTCTGCGTTGAGGTCCTTCAGCAGTCCAAGTGCGGAAATCAGTGCAACTCCCTGACACAGAGTGGCGTTGCCCTTTATCTGATATACGTCGTCGGATTTCTTGTTCACGGTGAAGTCGTCTGCCGAAAAATCTATCATCGCCTGGCCCTTGTGGTAAACCACTCCCTGGACGTTGCGTATCGTGAATGAGAATGTCGGGTTGTGGATGCCGACGGCAAATACTCCGTTCATTCCGCGCAGTCCGACAGGGGAGAGCGAGACAATGCTCGTGGACGTGATGCCTATCTCGTTGATCTTGCCGCAACTTGTCAGGCACAGAGTCAAGAGTGCCGTAAAAATTATCGCTAATCTGTTTTTCATATCTGTACTACTTCAAGTCAATTTACAAAAATAATGAAAAATGTCATATCTTTGCAGTTCCGGAATCAGAAGTTGGTTCCGAATCTGTTTTTTTATCACGTATATGGCTAACAAGAAAGTATATATCGAGACTTACGGCTGTCAGATGAATGTCAATGACACCGAGGTTATTTTCTCCATTCTCAAGAAGGCCGGCTATGACCGTACCGAGAATATGGACGAGGCTGACGTAATCATGGCCAACACATGTTCCGTCAGGGACAATGCGGAGCAGCGCATCTGGGGCAGGATCGACCAGTTCTACGGCCAGAAGCGTCAGCGTGAGGGGGTGCTGTCAGGTATAGTGGGATGTATGGCTGAGCGCCTGAAAGACAAGCTGTTGGAAAGCGGCAGGGTGGATTTCGTGGCAGGCCCGGACTCTTACAGGTCGCTTCCGATGTTGCTTTCCAGAATAGCTCCGGGAAGGCCTCAGATCAATGTCGAGCTCTCCCGTGAAGAGACTTACGGGGATATCGAACCGGTCCGCATTGACAAGAACGGCGTGTCCGCGTTCATTTCGATAATGCGCGGATGCAACAATGTGTGCTCATATTGCGTGGTTCCTTATACTCGTGGAGCCGAGCGCAGCCGTGACCCTCATACTATCGTGAGGGAGGCCTGCGATGTGTTCTCCAAGGGATACAAGGAGGTTACTCTTCTCGGCCAGAATGTGGATTCCTATCTGTGGAAAAATCCTGACGCACCGGAAGAGAAGGTGGATTTCGCGGACCTGCTTTCGATGGTGGCGGAAATCAGTCCGGTTTTGCGCGTGAGGTTTTCCACATCGCATCCTAAGGATATCAGTGACAAGGTGATAGACACGATGGCAAGATATGAGAACATCTGCCGCCATATCCATCTTCCAGTTCAGTCGGGAAGCAATGCGATGCTCGAGAAGATGCGTCGCCGCTATACCCGCGAGTGGTATCTCGAACGTGTCGGCAGGATTCGCAAGTCAATGCCGGACTGCGCCATAACCACCGACATCATAGCGGGCTTCTGCGGTGAAACTCTGCAGGACCACCAGGATACCCTCGACATCATGCGTGAGGTCGGATATGACTACGCATATATGTTCCAGTATTCTGAAAGGCCCGGCACGTTGGCGGCAAGGAACTATCCGGACGATATTCCTCTGCAGGAAAAGACCAGGCGTCTGAATGAAATCATCGAACTGCAGAACGGACTCAGCCTCGAAAGCAACAGACGTGATGTCGGCAAGAGGTTCAAAGTCCTGGTCGAAGGCACTTCCCGCCGCAGTCAGGAGGAACTTTGCGGAAGGACATCCATGAACAAGATGTGCGTGTTCCCTGCAAAGCTGGCTTCCGACAGCGTTCCTGCGGATGGCGTCAATGTCCTGAAAATCGGTGACTACGTGGAGGTGGAGGTGCGCTCCTGCACATCAGCCACATTGATCTGCGACATCGTCAAGTAGTTTAAACTTCGACAATCATCTCGTCAGAAAAACTGTAATAGCTGTCGTCGGATATCACGATGTGGTCCAGCATCGAGATTCCTAATGCGGTTGACGCGTTTTTCAACCGCGTCGTTTCCTTGATGTCTGCAGCGCTCGGCTGCGGATTGCCTGACGGATGGTTGTGGATGAGAATCAGTCCGTCCGCCTTCTTCTCGATCGCCTTTCTCAGAATGCTGTTCGGGTCCAATGTGGTGGATGTAAGGCCCCCGAAAGACAGTTTTTCCTTGGACAGGACGTAATTTGACCTGTTCAGGAAGATTATCCAGCATTCCTCGTGGTCCAGTCCTTTCAGCAGCGGAATCATCATTTCGTATATCTGCCGCGAATGGGTTATGACCGTGCGTGCCGCTCCGGAACTTTCCGCGCTGAATCGCCTGCCAAGTTCAAATGCAGCGCAGATGGTGGCCGCCTTGTCTTTTCCTATCCCGGTGAAGCTCATCAGCTTGTCAGGTGACATTGATGCGAGTTCCGTAAGTCTTCCCGCAGCGCACAGCAGGTCGGTGCTTGTCTCCAGAACATTCTTTCCCCTATTGCCTGTCCTCAGCAGGATAGCAAGCAATTCCGTGTTGCCCAAAGCCTGGGCCCCCTTCGAAAGCAGCCGCTCTCTCGGCCGTTCTTCCGCATTGATTTCCTTCAACTTCATATCGGTCCTATTTTTGTGCCGAGCCGAAGTTAGATACTTATGAATGAAAAAAACAGCACCGTACTCCTTCACGATGCTGCTTTTTTACGTTTTTTAAATTTCTGACGCGAAATTTTTATGATTCTTAAATTTTTGCGTGACGTTTTCGTGTTACCTACGTAATACTGTCAATTCCCGGAGAATGGAAACTATGCTTTCTTCGCCTCAAGAATCAAGTCTCCGAGTTCGCGGATGTCTCTCACGATCACGTCCGGCGGGAAAAATTCCGGAGCCGGGTTCGTGCGGGCATCTTCGGCTACCTTGAGGGCAGTCTCTATAGTGGTCTCGCCTGAAAGTACGAGAACGCCTACGGCACCTGCATTGTGAGCCATTGCCGTATCAGTGTAGATCCTGTCGCCGGTCATGATGATTTCCTCAGGTCTGATTCCGTGCTTGTGCATGATGCCTTCAAGCATTGTCGGGTCAGGTTTTCCCAATACGATATCCGGTTTCCTGCCTGTAGCGTGCTCGATGCATTTCTGAAGTGAACCGCAATCGACGAGGACGGTAGGCTGGTCCGTAGGGCAGACCCTGTCCGGATTTGTGGCGATGTAAGGAATCCCCTGGCTTGCCCACCATGCGGCGCGGCAAAGTCTCGGATAGGTGAGAGTGGTGTCGAATGCCACGACAAGAACATCCGGTACGTCATTAGGGTCGTCGCTGCATTCCTCGAAGCCGGCCTTCTTGAACTGGCTAACCATCGACGGGGTGCCGAGCATGAACAGCCTCTTGGCTTCAGGATATTTTTCCTTTATATAGTCGATGGCGGCAAGAGATGTGGTGTACATGTTGCTCTCATCGGCTTTGATTCCCAATTTGTCGAGTTTCAGAAGATAGTCTGCCACTGATTTGGTCGGGTTGTTGGTCAGGAATGAATAGCTGATGCCGGCCTTGGTCATGTCTTCCAGGAATCCAGGTGTGAACGGGAACAGTTTGCTTCCCATGTAGATGGTTCCGTCCATATCGAGTGCGATATGCTTGATTCTGGCCAGCTTTTCCTTAAGCTCCGGTGTGAGTTCTTTGTTGTAATTCGTGTCCATTATATGTATATGTGTCTGTTCAAATTTCAGGTAAACTATCGTATAAACGAAAAAAGAGGCAAACTAACTGCGTTAAGTTGCCTCTTTATGGGGTGAACGGTGGGGCTCGAACCCACGACAACCAGAACCACAATCTGGCGCTCTACCAACTGAACTACGCTCACCATATTTAGGATTGCAAAGGTAAGGATATTTTTTGAATTTCCAAGCTCGGAAGCAAAATTTTTCCAAATTTTCTGTATCGTATGGGAAAAAGATATTTCCATTTCTTATATTTGCCATCTGGAAAAACGAAAGTTATAACGTAAAATATTATAGTATAATGGCAAGAGAAATAAAATTTTCTCTGGTTTACAGGGATATGTGGCAGTCTTCCGGCAAATATGTGCCGAGAGTTGACCAGCTCGAAGAAGTAGCGCCCGCAATCATTGACATGGGATGCTTCGACAGAGTCGAAACCAATGGCGGAGCCTTCGAACAGGTGAATCTGCTCTTCGGCGAAAACCCTAACGTGGCAGTCCGCCGCTGGACAGCGCCGTTCCACAAGGCCGGCATTCAGACACACATGCTCGAAAGAGGACTCAACGCATTGAGAATGAACCCGGTTCCGGCAGACGTCCGCGAACTTATGTTCAAGGTGAAGAAAGCTCAGGGAACCGACATCGCCCGCTCATTCTGCGGCCTCAATGACCACAGGAATCTGAAACTTTCAGTAGAATACGCGAAAAAAGCCAGGATGATTTCCCAGGTTGCGCTCTCCATCACTCATTCGCCTGTCCATACCGTAGAATATTATATGGGTGTAGTGGACAAAGTCGTGGAATATGGATGTGACGAAATCTGTCTGAAAGACATGGCCGGCGTCGGAAGACCGACATTCCTCGCGGAACTCACAAGCTGCATCAAGAAGAAATATCCGAAACTCATTGTCCAGTATCACGGACACACCGGTCCTGGCTTCTCACCTGCATCAATGCTGGAAGTGGCACGTGCAGGAGCTGACTATCTGGACGTTGCAGTGGAACCGCTTTCATGGGGAAAGATTCATCCGGACGTGATAACCATCCGCGAAATGATGCGTGCAGACGGCTTTCTGGTCAAGGACCTGAATATGGATGCCTATATGGAAGTGCGCAGGCTGACACAGAAATTCATTGACGATTTCCTGGGCTACTGGATAAATCCGGCCAACCATCTCATGTCGTCCCTGCTCGTAGGCTGCGGCCTTCCGGGAGGAATGATGGGATCAATGATGGCCGACCTCAAGGGCTTCCAGGCTGCCATCAATGCTTCTGAGCGTGCTCACGGCAGACCGGAAATCAGTCTTGACACATTGATGGTCAAGCTGTTCGAAGAGGTACAGTACGTATGGCCGAGACTCGGATATCCACCGCTTGTCACCCCGTTCAGCCAGTATGTGAAGAACACCTCATTGATGAATCTGCTCAATGTCCTGAACGGCAAGCCGAGATGGACCACCATTGACAAGGATACTTGGAACATGATTCTCGGCAGGATGGGACGTCTCCCTGGTGAATTGGCGCCGGAAATCATTGACCTCGCCAAGGAAAAAGGCCTGGAATTCTACACTGGAAACCCTCAGGACATGTATCCGGACGAGTTGCCTAAATTCCGTCAGATGATGAAGGAAGAGGGCTGGGATGAAGGCCAGGACCAGGAGGAACTCTTCGAATTCGCGATGCACGAGAGACAGTACCGCGACTACAGGAGCGGAGTTGCGAAGGAAAGGTTCAATGCTGAGCTCAATGATCTGAAAGCCAAGGCAGGAGCGCCGATAAACATTGTCCGTCCTGTAGTGGAAATGCCGAAGTTCAATGTAGAGGAATACGCGCAGAAGTATCCGCATGCTGTTCCTGTTCAGGTTCCGGCAAAGGGCCAGCTGATGTGGCAGCTTGACGTGGATGATGACTCTTCGGCTCCGATAGCAGGAACAGAAGTCAAGGCCGGTAAGGCAATGGGCTATGTCCAGACCTATTATGGAATGGAAGAAATCGTGCCTGCTGTCGATGGCCGTGTAGTGGCCGTTACCTCAGCTCAGGGAAACAAGGTCGTGAAAGGCGAAATCGTAGCTTTCGTCGAAGGCGCGGCCGATGCTGCTCCTGCCAATGAACAGGTGACGGAATAGTTTTCCATCTGCGGGAGAATGAACTGCCCGTCGTTCTTGTGCCAGGTCCAAGACAGTTTTATGACTGCATTTCCTTCAGGGAGATAATCCTGAACAGGAAATGTGGTCATTTTATTGATAGTGACAATATTGTTTATGCCGCTGTCCTTGCTGCTGTAGTAGCCGTCGCCCTGGCTGTTGTGGACAAGCGAAAAATAGACTGTATCCTTCTGTGTGCCGCAATATGTGAGTGCGGTCTTGTGCTCGATTCCTGAATTCTTATGGGCGAGCCATGTGGCCATGATATTGAGATAACCCCCTGAAATCCAGGCGGAATTCACATTGACCGCGTCTTTCCAGGAATCCAAGTCGAACTCTGGCGTGCTTCCTTTGGAAATGTCTGTCGGCACGATGGTGAGCGGAATCTGGAAACTTGTAAGTCGCGCATAGAATTTCCCGCTGTTTTCGTCAATGCAGTCTTCCACTTCGAAGGAGGCGTAGATTCTGTTCCCGAATTCTGCATTGAAATTGGCCGGGGCTGAGGTGAGGAAGTATGTAAGACCGGCGTCAGTGGTGATTTCATTGTCTCCGCTGACAAATCCCATAGTCAAGTCGTTGAAAATCACAGGAATGCCCTTGCTGCAGGAGTTGAATGCCAATGCAGCGAGAATGATGGTGATGGTTAAGGTCAGTCTGAGGTGTTTCATTTGTTTCTTAGGTTTCGAAGTTGTGGACAACTTCTATGGTTCTGTACGTTTTTTCGATACCGTGTATTTTCGGCTTGGCCGGCAGACAATCTGTACGTCAACACATTCCACCTTGAGTCCTCTGAATCTTTTCTTTCCCAATGTGGAATCCAGATACTGCATCAGTTCGTCATCTATCACATCCTTGAACGTATTGTTCACGTAGTCATACAGATGCAGGTGCCTGAAGGTGTTCACGTCGAAATACATCTTGCTGTTGGAACTCATGCGGTGATGGTATATCCCCAACAAGGCCAGCTGTGTCAATATGTTGTAAACGGAAGCGACCGTCACCTTGGTGCTGCCGTCTTTGGCAATCTCGGCTGCCACCATATCTGCCGACGCATGCCCCAGATTGAGCATGGCCTTATGCACGGCCAGCCTCTGCTGAGTGGCCTTCAGGTCGTATTTCTTCAGTATTTTCTTGAACTCGTCAATGCTTAGCGCTTTGTGAGCCTTTGAAATCATATCTCAAGATGTTTAGGTATAACTGGAATCAGGGGGAAGTACTGACATTCTATCGGCATCCGGATTACAAAATTATGAAAATTTCTTTATTTTCAAAACGCTACTTGGAGTTACACGGGAATTTATCTACTTTCGCCACGAGAATAATGTTTGTAGCGGTGGTTGACTTTATTTGAAATTATGTGACTGATGGAGAAGACAGCGGACATATTGTGGAAATCCTGTGCCAATGGAAACAACGAAAGTTTCAAGTCGTTGTTCGATACCTGGTATGAACCGCTCTGCCGTTATTCCTGCTTCTTTACCGGCGACAGCATGGATGCGGAAGAAGTCGTGCTCGATTTCTTCATGTACATATGGCATAACCGCGCCACCATCGTGATAGAGAAATCATTCGAGGCATACGCCAAGAGCGCTGTCCATAACCGTAGCCTGAACAAGATCCGCTCACGCAAACATCATGAGGAACTGGACAAGGCCTCATCCGTGTCATTTGAGGAGACATATGAATTCGATACGGACACATTGATAGATATAGCCTGGGAGGCGGCCTCCTCTGCTCCGAAAAGATGTCGGGAGATATTCAACATGAGCAGGAAAGACGGCCTTACATATGCCCAGATTGCCTCCAGGACCGGTCTGGATGTCAAGACAGTAGAGGGCTATATGACCAGGGCATTGAAATATATGCGTATCGCGATAAAAAAAATTCATCTTTTTTTGATTTTTGTTTGAGGGTGTCCTATAGGTTCGATGTGTCTACTAAGTAAAGACACATAATTATGAGGACAAACCTACCTTCAGAAATCATACAGCTGATTGCAGGACATTTGAGAGAAACCAATTCTCCGGAACAGGAAAAGAAGTTCGCGGAGTGGCTGGCAGTGTCCGGAAACGACGCTGAATACAATAAGTATCTGAAAATATGGAAAGAGATTGCGGAAGCCTCTGCCGACAGTTTTGATACTGAGCGCGCATGGTCGGAACTCAACAGGCGATTGGCCGAAGAACGCAGAAGAAACTTCTTCTCTTCCCGTATCGTGCGGGTTTCAGCCGGCATTGCAGCAGCTGTCGCCGTAGCCTTCGTGTCCATATTCAGTTATGATATATATGAGTCCTCCGGCAGTAAGGCTGTGGAGTTTGCAAGCGTTTCGGGAAAGAGCCGTGTCAGCCTTCCTGACGGTAGCGACGTCACACTCGATACAGGAGCGTCCGTCTCATACGAAGAATCATTCGGCAAGAAGACCAGAAACATCACGGCGGACGGCCGCGTGTTCTTCGATGTTTTCAAAAACAAGAGAAAACCATTCGTCATAGAGACGGGAGGACTGAAAATCAAGGTGTTGGGAACCAAGTTCGATGTGGACTCACGACTGGATGAGGTGATAGTCAGTCTGGTCGAGGGTTCAGTGTCATTGACGAGAATCGGAAAAGAGGAAGAAAGCATAATGAAACCCGGCGAGGTGGCAGTCTATGACAAGAAAAGCGGGGAAGTACGGATCAGCAAGGGCGATGTCCGCGGATCCATACTGTGGTGTTCGGAGCGCCTGTCATTCCATGACGCGACGCTCGACAAGGTTTGCCATGACCTGTCGAAATGGTATGGGGTCAATGTCGTCCTGGCCGACAATCTGGTCGGAAAGGGCTGCATAAACTTCACCATAACCGACGAGTCTCTTGAGTCAGTGCTTTCCATCATTAGCGCTACGACAAGGGTGAATTACCGTTTCGAGAGCCCTAAATCTGCGATTGTCTATTAGAATAATCTATTGAATAAATCACATAATCTTATGCAAGCTAAAAAGTTGATATGCGCAGCAATATCCTTTTTCCTGCTCATGTGCGGAACCGCATTGGCTCAGGAGAAGATAACGCTGAATCTGAAAAGTGTCACGCTCCGCGAGGCACTTGCGGCGGTGGAAAAGAACAGTAATTACTCGTTCTTCTATGACGCCCAGAACATTGACACGAATGCGAAAGTTACTGTCAATGTGAAGAATGCGGACATAGAGCAGACGGTAAAGACTATCTTGGACGGGACAGGAATCACCTACACGATCAAAGGACGTCAGATTGCCCTCGTTTCACCCGTGAAAGCAAGCCCGAAAGTCGGGAAACATACTGTAACGGGAAAAGTGGTGGATGCGACCGGACTCGGAATCGTCGGTGTGGCAGTGATCAGCGGCAAAGCTAATCAGGGATGCCTCACCGACATTGACGGAAACTTCTCCATGACTGTCGATGGCGATGTCCGTGAACTGACATTTTCCTGTCTCGGATATGCCGAGAAGAAGATAGCGACGCCTCAGGATGCCACTCCGGTCAGAGTCGTGCTTGAAGAAGACATGCTTGCCATCGAGGAGACCGTCGTGGTCGGTTACGGCAGCCAGTCCAAGAGGCTGGTCAGCTCGTCCATCACATCCGTGAAAATGGACCAGGTGGACCGTGGTGCCGAAATGGACCCGATCAAGGCGCTTCAGGGAAGAGCGCCGGGCGTGAGTATCAACAGTGCGTCAGGAATCCCGGGCTCAAGTCCCAATGTCATAATCCGAGGAGTCAATTCCATTGCCGGAAGCTCAAGCCCGCTTTATGTGGTGGACGGTATTCCTGCAGAGACATATCCTAACATCAACGCCTCTGATATCGAAAGTATGGAGGTGCTGAAAGACGCCTCTGCCACAGCCATTTATGGTTCAAGGGCGAACTCTGGAGTCATTGTGATCACTACCAAGAGCGGCAAGTCCGGCAAACCGATAATCAGTGTGAACGGCACATACGGACTTTCCAACATTGCCAAGGACATCGAGATGGCGAACACCGCGGAATACATCAAGGTCATGCAGGAGGCTTTCGACAACTACAACCTCCAGAAGAAGGAACTGAAGACATTCGCCATTCCTGAAAACCTCGCCGATTTCGACTGGGTAGGTTCCATTTCCAGAAAAATCTCGCAGCGTTACACTGCATCAGCCAGCGTTCAGGCCGGCAACGACTGGACACAGGCATTTCTCTCATTCGGCGCCGAGGGACAGCAGGGATATCTCAACAAGACCAATTTCGGAAAATACACCCTCCGTTCCAAGGTGAACCAGAAGCTTACTGACTGGCTCAAGGTAAATCTCAACCTGTCAGGAGCATTCTCACGTTACGACATGATCGAGGAGCAGGACGGCTCACTCAAGGTACTGAGAGCAGCCCGCGAGGAACAGCCGTGGTACACACCGTATTGCACGAGGACCACCGATTCCAAAGGATTCCAGACCAGGGTCAATGCCGACAGCGGAGACTACCGGACAATGAGTACCGACGGCCTTGTCCGTCATAACCCTGTGATGGCCATCAATGAAGAAGACTACTGGACCAACAGGTTTCAGCTTCAGGGCACTTTCTCCATGGACCTGACACCGTTCAAGGGCTTCAAGTTCACCCCTTCCATCAGTGCATATTCCATCTATGACCATACTACCAAGAAGCTCACGGAACTCAATACCGAGCGTGGCTACAAGGATGGCTGGCATGCGCTTTCAGAGCAGAAGAACACCAGTCTGAGATATGTGTTCGATGCTGTGGCGTCATACGAGAACAAATGGAAAGGCCTCACCTATAACCTTATGGCCGGCTTCTCATACGAGAATTACAGCGCATCCAATTTCGGCGCCGCTTCAGACAATTATGCGAACAATGCATTCCCTTCATCAAGTTTCAACCTCATAACGAGCGGAACCCAGATTTACAGCGGAAGCATCGGTTACAATGCCTATGCCCTCGAATCCTGGTTCGCCAGAGCAGCATTCAACTGGAAGGACAGATATGTTCTCAATGCTTCATTCAGAACTGACGGCTCGTCACGTTTCCCGCAGGAGTCCAGATTCGGATTCTTCCCGGCAGCATCCCTCGCCTGGATCATTTCCAATGAGAAGTTCTTTCCTAAGACAGATGTGCTGGACGAGTTGCGTTTCCGCGTATCAGCGGGACAGACCGGTTCCATGGACGGTATCAGCAACTGGGCCGCAATGGACCTCGTCAGCGCGGGCTCCTCATATAACGGAGTGTCAGGACTTGCGTTCTCCACACCTGCACAGGGTCTGAAATGGGAGGTTTCTACGAAATACAATGTCGGAGTCAATGCTGAGCTGTTCAAGGGCAGGATGCATGTCGATTTCGATTATTTCCACGCTACTACCGACGACCTGCTCTATCAGAAGCCGGTAATCGTAACTTCAGGTTACACGACACTTACGTCCAACATCGGAAGCATATCCAATGACGGATTCGAACTCACCGTGGGCGGTACACCATTGAAGGTTGGAGACTTCCATCTTTATCTGGACGCCAACATATCCTACAACAAGAACAAGCTTACGAAACTTCTTGACGGAAAGGATATTATCCCTATAAAGCAGGCAAATCTTTATGGTGGTACCAAGCATGCGCTCATCACAGGTCAGCCGGTTTCCTCCTGGTATATGCTTAATTTTGAGGGCATCTACCAGCATGACGAGGATGTTCCTGCAAAGCTCTATGCGAAAGGTGTGAGAGCCGGTGACTGCATCTATACCGACGTGAACGGTGACGGCGACATTGACTATAACGACGACAGGATGCGTGTCGGAAAAGCGACTCCTGATTTCTTCGGAGGCGCGAATCTGAACTTCGGCTGGAAAGGACTCGAACTTTCAGTGTTCTGCCAGTACAGCATCGGAGGCAAGGTGTTCGCCGCTTGGAAGGGCTGCGGCCAGGAAGGTACCGAGCATCTCGGACTCAGCTCCGGAACAGTGACTGACGATTCCGGAAAGTCCGTGACCAACTATTTCAATGTGAGCAAGCACGCCGCCAATCATTATTGGCGCGAAGGCTCTGGAATCAATGATATGCCGCGTCCGGTTCTTTCAGGAGTCCATACCGGCTGGGACGTGGATTACAATATCCTGACATCAACCCGTTATCTTGAGGATGCGTCTTATTTCAAGTTCAAGACGATAACTCTTTCCTATCATCTTCCGGACAAGGTGCTGAAAGCCATCAAGTCGAATTCTGCAAAAGTCTTCTTCTCTGTGGACAATGCATTGACACTCACGAAGTATGACGGATATGACCCTGAAGTTTCCATGTCGAGCGGCCCCGCGTCAGCCGGTTACGGTGTCGATTTCGGCTACCAGCCTTCACTCAGGTCTTACCTCTTCGGTATTCAGATCCAGTTCTAAAAGATGTATCAATCAATATTACTGACAGATATGAAAAACAAGATATTTATTTCAATGATTTTGTGCGTGTCGGTTCTTGCGGCATCATGCTCTTGGCTGGACAACCCGAGTCCGAAAGGACAGATTCCTGCCAACAAGCTTACCGACAATGACCTCGCGCTGTTGACAAACGGTACTCTCCATCAATATGAAGCGTTCCTGAGCAATTTGTGGTTCGAAGGGGATTATTTGGCCGAAAACTTCAAAGGAGGTCCCGGATTTTCCTATGCTGATGTCCATGGTGAGACGCAGTCGGCTTCTGCACAGATTCCGTTGACCAGATGGCAGTATTGCTACCAGAAGCTCAACTATGCCAACCTGCTCATAAAATCAGCTCTCGCTGCGTCCAATCAGGATAATGAAGATGTAAAGACTGCACTCGGAACAGGATACCTCTTCAGGGCAATGATCTACACCGGCCTTGTGCAGCGTTATGGCGGAGTGCCTATCATCAAGGTTTCTGGCAGCACAGAGATCGTTCCGCGCTCCAGCGAGGAAGACGTCTGGTCAATGATAGTCGAGGACCTGAAGGCTGCTGAAGGTCTCCTCGGTGAATTCAACAGCTTCGCCTATCCGTCCAAGGAATTCTGCAAGGCTTTCCGCGCGAAGATAATGCTCTGGATGGCGCAGGATAAAGAGGCCATAGCGCTTGCGGATGAAGTAATCGCGTCAGGCCGTTTCTCATTGAACTCAAACAGTACGGATTTTGCGTCAATGTTCATCAACGGCACTTCAAACAAGGAAATCATATTCGCCCCGATCAACATCCGATCAACAGATTATATCCGTCTGTTTGAGAGAGTCAATGATACTGACGGCTCATACAACTACTCTCCGACAGACGAGTGCTGGGCCAGTCTGTACAGTGACGACGCCACAAGAACAGGAGATATCCGCAAGGCTGCTACATTCTCTGCTGAGGATCCCAAGCCGATCATCAAATTCCCTAACGGACAGGGCGGTCAGTTCGTAAAGAATCCGGATCCTTCACAGTCTCCTCTTATGTGTATGAGATTGGCAGACGTATATCTCATAAAAGCCGAGGCACAGTGGGCGAGCGGTGATTATCCGGGTGCCCGTGAAACCATCCTGACGCTTCTCGAAAAGAGATATGCATCAGTGAACTTGCCTGCCTCTCTCGGTAAAGATGAACTCGAGGCGCTTATCCTCGATGAGAACCGCAGGGAATTCTATTCAGAGGGACATCGCTGGTTCGATATCAAGAGAATCGGTCTGAGACATCATTCTGCTGATTTCGCGAAATGGATTGACACTCAGTATTCTGAGTGGAACGGACGTGATTTCCTCATGTATTGGCCTATTCCTCAGGATGAAAGAGACAAAGCCGGCGGAGCATATACCCAGAATCCCGGCTATTCAGGAGCAGAACAATAATTGTAAAACCTATATAATTAAAACATTATGAATAAGATTAAAACTCTTTGTCTGGTAGCAGGCGCACTCGTATCAGTTCTTGCCTGCGAGAAACAGAAGGTGGAAGTAAGCAGTCTTACTGCAAGTTTCGAAATTTCTGCAAACCCTTGTTATGCAGGAGATGAAATCCATTTTATCAGCAACAGTACAGGTGGAAAGAAACCATATACTTACGACTGGACTGTAGATGGTGAAATGCTTGAAAAGCATGATGAGGATGTGAAATACACATTCAAGTCCAACGGAACATACACCGTGACTCTTTCATTGACAGATGACCTCGGCAACAAGGCAAGCAAGAGGAAACTCGTCGTGGTGGATCCGGCTCCTATTGCAAAGACCGGTGGCCTCGAAGTCCTCTGGGCCGGATATATGGAAGGCTATAACTCCATCACGACTCCTGCTGTCGCTGATGACGGAAGCGTATGGTGTGCAACCAGGGCAAACAAACTCTACAAGTTCGACAAGAACGGCGGCAAAGTGTTTGAGAAGCAGATGTTCAAGGCTGTCAATAAGGGCGAGACCTACGGTACTCCTTCAATCGATACTGACGGCACTGTCTTCATCGGTTGCGGTTCAAAGGACAAGGATGGTCATTTTATCGCCTACAATGCTGACGGTACTGTAAAATGGTCATTCAGTGAGTGGTTTAGAGCAGATGGTACTACACCGGAACCAGCATATCAGGCAAGTATCGGAGGTATCGGTGAGAAGAACGTTTACTTCGGCTGTGTAGGTCAAAGCGGAATCGCCGTTTCTGCAGACAAGGCTACCGGAAAGCGCAATGGCTTTGCCCAGCCTGCAGGAGGTTGCCGTACCGGACTGCTCCTTACTAAAGACGGATATGTGAGCTGGTATGGTGGCGTTTACGGACTCTGGGGTGTTGCTCAGACAACTCTCGACAATGGCGGAAGCAATAAGGTAAATGCTGCTTGGGGACATTGGTCCGACAAAAATGACCCTACTTTTGTCAAATCTGCGCCTATGGGAGGAATTGCTGCTCTCACACTTAACGGAAAACCATGCATTGCAGGTGTCTGCACCGACCAGAAAGGAACGAGAGTCTATGTGGTAGAGGCTGCCAGCGGAACTGAGATTGCAAATCATTATGTGGAGGACAACCATGCTTCCCAGGATCAGGGTGGAGTTGCCGTGACTTCAGAAGGGTATGTTGTGGCTGCTCTTGCTTACACTACAGGCCAGGATGACGGAGGTATAGTCATCATTGACCCTAAAACTGCTGACGCAGAAGGAAAATGCAATGTCGTAGGACGTTTCAAGGTTCAGGAGAAAGTAGCAGGTTCACCTGCTGTGGACGCTGCCGGAAACATTCACTTCGGAACAGAGTCCGGTCAGTATTATGTCGTTGACAAGAACTGCAACCTGTTGCTGAAAGCGGACATTGCAGATGCTGTGATGGCGAAGGATGCCAAGACTTTCGAGGGCCTCCGCGTGGCGAAGATCTGGTCTTCAATAGTTATCGGTGATGACGGTATCGTTTACATATCATTCACTGACAATGACTCAAGAAAATTCGCGGGCGTAGTTGCGTTCCGCCCTTATGACAAGACTGACACCAAGTTCTGCAAAGGACCTGCTGCATCTGAATGGCCGATGTTCGGTCACGACAGACGTCATACGAACCGTCAAATCTAATTTTACTGCGATGAGAAACTTTTTTGCTTCATTTCTTGTAGCAGCGCTCGCACTTGTCTCTTGCAGCAGCACCGAGTACATAGTAAAAGATGAGGATAAAGGACAGATCAATCCCAAGACCACATCTCTGCTTGAACTCTGTGATGCTGTCCAGGAGAAGTGGGAGGAAGACCTCACGGTGAGCCGCATATATGTCGTAGCACATCGCGGCAACACCGTGGAGTCTTTCAAACAGGGAATTCCGGACAATTCCATTCCTAACATTCTTCATGCTATCGAGGCAGGAGCGGATATGGTGGAAATTGACGTCCGCACTACCAAGGACGGCCAGCTTGTCCTTATGCACAATGAGACTGTCAATGAGACGACTACCGGAAGCGGTGCCGTTTCTTCGCTGACGCTGGAGCAGATCAAGTCCTTCGACATGGTCCGTAACGGCAAGGTCTATAAGGACGAGCAGAACAATGTCGCGAAGGTTCCTACCCTGCTGGAGGCGCTCAAGGTCACCAAGGACAAGATTTATGTCAATCTCGACCTTTCCGGAAAGAACAATGTTCCGTCAAAGGTTCTTGAAGCCATTTATGAGGCCGGCGTGGAGGATCAGGTCATGCTGTTCGGTGGAGGAGACATTGCTGAATATCAGAAGCTTAATCCTCTGGTAGCGGTTCATCCGTACATCAAGAGCGTGGAGGCTACGTCTTCATACTCCGGTATGATCGGCGCGAAACTCTTCCAGTACGGAAACGCCGTATATCTGAACAACACCATCCCCGAGTTCGGAACGAAGATGCATGTGAAAGGCTATCTTTCTTACTCCAATCTCCTTGATCGTTGGGATAATGCTCTGCGCAACGGGGACTACACTCCGCTTGACAAGTTCATTGCCTCAGGCTCGGATTTCGTCCAGACCGATGTCGCCGAACTCGTCATCAACTATCTTGACCGCAAAGGATTGAGATAGTTAACAACAAAACACATAATTATGAAACACTTTGAAAAAATGATGGGGGGGGGTAAGAGATATACACCTCCAATGATTGAAATCAGCACTATTTCGATGGAGGGTGCTTTTGCAATGTCCAAAGACAATGTGAAGGCAGATGCCTTCCATCAGGAATATTATATTGATGATGAATTCAATTGGTAAAACTAAGAAACCCGATGAAAAGATTTTTTACAATTTTGTCAATAGCAGCCGTAGCATTGGCTGCCTGTAATAAAGAGAACGAGGAACCGGGCCGGAAAATCGACCCGGCTCAGCTCGTGGATATGACATTTGAAGTTTCTGCGAAACCAACTCAGGCCGCAGAAGTCCAGAATGCATCAACAAAAACAGAAATCAAAGAAGACGGCACCGTGCTCTGGTCTGTCGGCGACAAGGTCTCTGTATTCTATGAAGTGAATGGTGAGACTGGAAACTCTGAATCCGAGGCTCTTACTGCCGAAAACATCAAGGCAGACGGCTCTGCTTCCATTACCGTGAAGGTCCCTACTGCCTTTACATTGGCACAGTTCGAAGGAACCCGCAGTCTTTCTGCAGTATATCCGTTCGACGCGGCAGTCGCTTATGAGGACGGCAAGATCAATGTTTCTGCACCTAAGGTCCAGGACGGAACCTTCGCTCACGCGAGCCTTTCCGTAGCAGAATGGACTGGCAGCAATTCTCTCACATTCGAGAACCAATGCGGTCTGCTGCGTATCGAAGCAATAGATGCTGCTACTTCCAAGATAACATTGAAAAGCGCTGATGCTGACGTTGTTACGCTCAATGTTTCCGGTGCGGGCACATATTACGCAGCAGTTGCACCATCCACACTCGAAGGCTTCTCAGTAGTGCTGACAGATGCGGAAGGTGATGAACTTGCCAAGAAGGTCACTGCAAAGTCTCTTGTCGTCGAAAAGGGTCATGTCGTCCCTCTCGGAAAGATTGTCGGTTTCGATGATAGATACTATGTTTCTGCAGCGGCAAAAGGCCGCAAGGACGGAAGCAACTGGGACAATGCCGCAGGACTCGAGGAACTGAAAGCTCTTCTTGCCAAGGGTGCTGTAATGAACGTCTATATGTCAGCCGGAACATATTCAGTAACGGATGCGCTTGTCTCTGAGGTAGATGGTGCTGATTTCAGTGTCTATGGCGGCTACCCTGCAGATGCGAAAGGCGCCAGCCTTAAAGCAAGAGACGCCAAGGCCAATGCGACCATCTTCGACGGTGGCGGAAAATCCCAGATTTGGCTCACCAAAAAGGGAAATGTCCTGTTTGACGGACTGACTTTCCAGAATGGTTTTTCCGCAAAGGATAATGGTGGAGCGCTTGTCTTCAACGGAACTGGCGTGACCGGAAAGGTCGTTGATTGCTCTTTTACCGGCAATAAGGTGACGGACGGAAATAATGGTACTAGTAGTCTGAGCGGAGGTGCAATCCACGTAGGCGAAGCCAATGTGACAGTGGAAAATTGTTCGTTTTCTAAAAACTACGGAAGAAATGGCGGCTCATTATATTCTAATAATGCCGAAGCCGAACTTACGGTGAAAGGTTGTACTTTTACTGAAGATTACACGTACAACACTGGTGGCTCGATCAATAACAGCAACGGTACTCAGACCATTGAGGATTGCACATTTACACGTTGTTATAATATGATTGGCACTGGTGGCGCAGTTCATGTCAATGGCGCATCAGCAGTTCAGACACTGAAAAATTGTGTGTTCAGCGCTTGTGAAGCTAACCGCAACAATTCTTATACGAAGGTTGATAACAAGGCATGCGGAGGTGCTATTTGTGTCCAGGATGCGTATCTTGATATTATAGGCTGTACTTTTGACGGCAATATGGGGTCCGCAGGCAGTGCTATGTTGCTCCAGAAAGGTGACGGACTTGTTCGTGTAACTGATTGCGTGTTCAAGAACAATAAGGGTGCATCCCGCGGTCTTATCCAGACTAATGGTAAAGCAGTCTTGTTCATGAATAACTGTCAGATTTTCGACAATACTCTCAGGACAAACCAGTGGGGTACAGTCATTCACGGCGGAAATCCGTCTGTTGTCTGCATGAACAACTGTTCGATCTACAACAATGTCAGCGAGCAGGCAGGAGGCAACTCCGTTTGTCTGAACAATGATGGTTTCACTGCTGTCGTAAATACAACAGTCTTGGGAGAAAATGCCAAGGCACTGTGCCGCTCAAACAACAATACAACAAGCGGCTCGTTCAGCATATATGACAACTGTCTTCTCGCAAATAAACTTGACAATGGTATCGTGTTCTTTAAGGAAAAGAACTCGTCAGTAAAACTGAATCATGACATAATCGGCCCGAAAGCCACCGATACTGATGGCGCTTGGCTAGAAAAGACCAATGTCGTAGTTGACGGCGAATTGTCATTCTGCAACGGTTCTTCGTTCGACAGCTCAAAGGGTTACTGGAAGTGGAACGGCCCGTCCGCATCGTTCGTGAAGGCAAAAGAGGCAGATATCATCACCCGCCTGAACGCGCTTGACAGCAATAACGGCAATACCCGCCTGAATGGTGCCTTCGCTCCTAAGTTCGTAGAGTGGGTAAACAACCTCGGCGGTTTCAATAAAGACCAGCTCGGCACCGCCCGCACCACCTCCGGCACCTGGCCAGGCAGCGTGGAACTCAAATAAATCGATCACATCGATCCCTTAAAAAATCAGAGCCGGCACATCACCGACTCTGATTTATTTTACCTCTTATTGCAGTTTTTATCATAAAATGATTATCATCTTATGATAAAATATTGTAAAAATTACTATATTTGCTGAAAATCAGATTATTATGAATCCGTTTATTACGACTGGATACGCTGGGCCAGAATACTTTTGTGATAGAATCGAGGAGACCAAGGCACTCACTGACCTGTTGATGAATGGGAACAATGTTGCATTGATGTCCCCAAGGAGATATGGGAAAACTGATCTTATACGGCATTGTTTCGGACAGAAGGAAATCAGTGAGAGGTATTGTACCTTTATCATTGACATCTATTCCACCAAGTCGCTTGCGGAAATGACCGAGAGGATGGGAAAATCTATCCTTGATACGCTCAAACCCAAAGGAACGCAGGCTTGGTCTAAATTCGTGAACGCGCTTTCATCGCTCAAAGGAGCTATCAGCTACGATGCCGCCGGGGTGCCCTCGTGGACATTGCAGATCGGTGATTTGGGCAATCCGAAGACTACCCTTGATGAGATTTTCGCTTATCTGAGCAATGCAGAAAAGCCGTGTCTGGTCGCAATTGATGAGTTTCAGCAAATTACGAATTATGCGGACAAGAATGTCGAGGCCACATTGAGGACATACATCCAATATTGCCCGAATGCAAAGTTCGTCTTTTCCGGTTCGCACCGCGAGATGATGGGCTCGATGTTCACTTCTTCTGCCAGGCCTTTTTATCAGAGTGCCACTATCATCAATCTTCCACCGATCAGGGAAGAACTGTATGCCGAGTTCTGCAAAAAACATTTTGCCGCTGCCGGTAAATGTCTTGATGATGAAGTGGTTCCGGAACTTTACAGGAGGTTTGACGGGACGACATTCTATCTTCAGAAGGTAATGAACATCTTGTTTATGCGTACCAATGAGGGCGAGACTTGCGTGAAAGAACGTATTGCTGATGCTATAGACTATATTATAGATTTCAGTGCCGACACTTATGAGGATCTTCTATATCAGCTCCCGGAAAAGCAAAAACAGATAATCCAGGCAATAGCACTTGAGGGCAAGGCTAAGAAGATTACCTCCAGAGTATTTGTCCGGAAATATTCCTTGTCGTCTGCCAGTTCCGTAAATTCGGCAGTTAAAGGGCTGCTCGAAAAAGGTTTGCTGAATTGTTCACGTGGCGTATATCAAGTCTATGACATGTTTTTTGCAACTTGGCTCACCGAACGCTATATGAAGTAAATTTTTATCATCTCTGCCCTATTTGTGTTTTATGTAAAATACACGTAATTTTGGCAATTAGGCGCTTCTATGGTTTTAATGGCGATTGTCGCTAATTGTAAAATATTTTAAATTAATAGATTATGAAAAAAGTAATTCTTATGTTCGTAGCTCTGGCTGTGGTTTGCGGCTGTGGAGCGGGAAAGAAATCCGATGTGGCCAAGACATTGATCGGCGACTGGGAAATCGTGGAGGCTGGCGGTCTCGCGACAGAAGGCGGCTTCGAAAAGGCTACCATTTCCTTCGATGAAAAAGAAGTTCATGGAAACACCAGCATCAACAATTTCTTCGGAGACTACACTGTCAAAGGTGATGCGATCAAATTCGGTGAGCTCGGCGTGACCAAGATGATGGGACCTACACCAGAGGTGGAAGCTGCAGTGCTTGAGGGACTTGATGCTGCCGCTAAAGTTCAGGTTACTGATGATGACAATGTCTCGATTCTCTCAAAGGAAGGAAACACAGTCCTGAAGCTCAAGAGGAAATTGATTCTTATAGAAGAGCAGGCCTAATGCACCGCCTGCATGACAACAACATAAAAAACCGGTTAGAGAACCTTTGTGGAACTCTGACCGGTTTTATCATATATGCCCTTATTACTGATACTGAGTATGGTTGACTCAAAATGCTCATGAGTATGGTTGACTCAAAATGCTAGGTTTGTCCGTAAACAGGTGGGGTTTTACGGATAAGTTGTTAGAAACAACAACTTGTCCGGAAGAAGGCGGGTTTTCACGGATAAAATC
>OHJB01000448.1_pt1 | contig 21551 bp, 17 predicted proteins | sample 1568431 | NCBI WGS metagenome assembly OHJB01 (sample SAMEA3879594, study PRJEB24766) | human gut metagenome | biome: human-associated habitat; feature: feces | place: USA | collected 1985/1987 | reverse complement strand
AATAAACTACTGCTACTTTACTCATTATCCAATCTCTCCTTTTTTACTTTTTATATGCTTAAACCGTTAATGCAGATATGCTTCTGCCTCGGTCAAAGACTCTTAAATATACTTCTGTGCATTTTCTGTAACGTGCAAACATCTTCTGGCTGAATGCCTCATCACAATACACCTTCCATACCCCACAACATTTGTAATTACAGCCCTTTTGTCTTATAAACTGGATTACATCTTCCACCGGGTAACTTAAGAACAGTCCTATTTCATGTGGAAAGCATGTGTTCTCCCCCACTCTCTGTTTAAGATGCTTGATGCTTGCTCCAACTTTATAATCTGTATATCCAAATACTTTCAGTACATTCTGTACTGCTGGCTGTGACAAATCCTTCTCTAATCTGTCAGGTCTGAACACATATAAAAGTGCACTCTTTTCATTTCTCTTTAAAAATGTAACATACACGCCTTTGGCGTTAAGTTTTCTGTTAACACTTGCAAGCTCTCTCCTAAAATCAGATATGTTATCATATCTGTAATTAAAAAGATTGCCCGTCTTTAATCCGGCAAGCGTCGGAGAACACTCTTTTATAACTTCCCGCTCAATTCTTCCCAATACATCTGTACAGACCATTTTTCTTTTCCTTCCATATTGCACTTTATTCTCTTCTTTATCAGCATGCCCTGCTTTCGCTTAAATATGTTTCTAAAACACTTGTAAGCGATGCCGCACTGCTTGAATGTGTTCTTACTATATTTACATCATTCTTCTTAGCCTCTGTAACAGCTGATAAAACCATCTTATGAGAAACCGTATTAGTAAACAGTATCATAAGATCCGGTGTTCCAATCTGCTTGGAAAATCCACTTTTTTCCTTAACAAATACCTTCGCCTTGCAGCCGTGTTTCTTACATATCTGCTGATACTGGCGTTCCATACATTCATTTCCACCAATAATAACTACGCTCATATTCTCGTCCTTTCATTTGTCTTACTCTTGTTAGCTTTGTCTAACTTGTATTTATAAAATAACGGATATCCTAACTGGATACCCGTTACATCAGTTAGCTTTAACTAACTATTAAAATATCATCTTTCTATATAGCTGTCAATACATTTTTACAAATTATCTGTCAAATGGTGCATCGTCATCATTATTGTCAAAGTCATCAATATCCGCATGACCATCTGAATGGTCATGACCGTCAATCATATTCTCTCTGTTGACAACTCTCTTGATATCTCTCTGCTTCTCCACAAGATCTGATAACAGCTCTTTAGTAGCCTTAGGTCTTTTGATATTCTTAATCTCAAAGTCACCCATTGTCTTGTCTCCAGAGCATACTTTAATAGTTCCTACTCCGACAAGTCTCTGCATGAATGAGCGCTCCAATGAAATATCCATAATACGATACAGTCTTACCTCATCATCTTTAATGCTGAAAAATCCTTTGCTTATAAAGAATCTGTCCTTAGATACACTGTATCTTGTAAATGACCATGGAAGTCCGAGGAAGAGAATTCTCTTCCTGTCCTTCCATAATATATCTGTGCTGACTTTATCTCTTGCCATAATATCCCCCTCCAATTCTAATGGCACAATGCTGACATATTCTATGCATTACTTGAAGTACTTAACACCAGATTCGAATATCTTAATATCCTGCTCACCATATATATTAATAGCAACACTGTCACCGCGTCTCTCAGAATGTGCCATCTTACCGAAGCATCTTCCGTCTGGGCTTGTGATACCTTCAATAGCCATGTATGAACCATTGATATTCCACTCTTCATCCATAGATACATTACCGTCAAGATCACAGTACTGTGTAGCAACCTGTCCGTTAGCAAAGAGCTTATCAAGCCATTCCTTAGGAGCAACAAATCTTCCTTCACCATGTGAAGCTGGGTTGCAGTATACTCCGCCAAGTTCAGCATTAGCAAGCCATGGACTTAAATTGCTGACAACCTTAGTATATACCATCTTAGATATATGACGGTTAATTGTATTAAATGTAAGTGTAGGTGACTGTGCATCCTGTCCTGTAATCTTACCATTAGGTACAAGGCCAAGCTTGATAAGTGCCTGGAATCCATTACAGATACCAAGTGCAAGACCATCTCTCTCATTAAGCAGCTTCTCAACTGCTTCCTTCATCTTGGCATTACGGAATGCTGTCGCAAAGAACTTGGCAGAACCATCTGGTTCATCACCTGCTGAGAATCCACCAGGGAACATAATAATCTGTGCCTGGTTAATAGCCTTCTCAAATTCATCTACAGACTCTCTGATACTCTCAGCGTCAAGGTTCTTGAATACCTTAACGATTGTATCAGCACCGGCTCTTTCAAATGCCTTGGCACTATCATACTCACAGTTAGTTCCTGGAAATACCGGGATAAATACTGTTGGCTTAGCAACCTTATTCTTGCATACATGCACGCTTGGTGCTTCATATAACTTGCTTTCAACCGGTGTAGTTTCCTTAGAAGCCTTTGTTGGGAATACACCCTCAAGAGTATCAGACCATACGCTTAATGCTTCTTCTACATTAATTGAAACTTCCTTGTATGTGAACTTACCATTATCCTTAACAGTACCAACCTTAATGTAAGCTGTTGTAATCTCAGAAAGCTTATCTGCTGGAACTTCTGCAACGATACAGCCATAAGCTGGTGCAAAGAGGTCATCTTCCTTAACATCTGCACTGATCTCGAATCCTAACTTGTTACCAAATGCCATCTTGCTGAGTGCTGGTACAAGTCCGTTAGCATCAAGAACATATGCAGACACGATTGCCTTCTTCTGGATAAGCTCATGTATTGCACTGTAAAGAGCCTTAACCTGTTCAAAATCCGGAAGGTCATACTGATCCTTCTTAATATCAAATCTGACTAATACATCACCATCATTCTTAAGTTCAGGAGTGATAATATCTCCTTCCTTAGCTACATCAATAGCGAATGAGCAGAGTGTTGGTGGAACATCAATATGTTCAAATGTTCCTGACATACTGTCCTTACCACCGATTGATGGAAGCCCGAATCCCATCTGTGCTTCATATGCACCAAGAAGTGCAGCAAATGGCTGGCTCCATCTTTCTGGATCTTCTGTCATTCTTCTGAAGTATTCCTGATATGTGAATCTGATCTTGCTGAAATCACCACCAGCAGCAACAATCTTAGCTACAGAATCAGTTACAGCATAGATTGCTCCATGATATGGGCTCCATGATGAAAGATATGGATCAAATCCATAAGACATCATAGTTACTGTATCGCATGAACCCTTAAGCACTGGCAGCTTTGCAACCATGCTCTGTGTCTCTGTAAGCTGATACTTACCACCATATGGCATATATACTGAACCGGCTCCGATAGAACCATCAAATCTCTCAACAAGTCCCTTCTGTGAGCATTCGTTAAGGTCTGCTAAAGTCTTTAACCACTTACCGCGTACATCTGTAACCTTAACCGGCTTAAGGTAATCGTCTTCCTGTGAAGGAATATCAACTACAACCTTAGTCTCCTGATGAGCACCATTAGTATCAAGGAATGCTCTTGAAATATTAACGATATCCTTGCCTCTCCAGTTAAGAACAAGTCTTGGTTCTTCTGTTACAACAGCTACCTCAACTGCCTCTAAGTTCTCCTCAGCAGCATACTGAAGGAATTCCTTGACATCCTTAGGATCAACAACAACAGCCATTCTCTCCTGAGACTCTGATATAGCAAGCTCTGTTCCATCAAGACCTTCGTACTTCTTAGGAACTTTATCAAGATCTACCTTAAGACCTGCTGCAAGCTCACCAATTGCAACGGATACACCACCTGCACCAAAGTCATTACATTTCTTAATAAGCTTAGTAACCTCTGGTCTTCTAAAGAGTCTCTGCATCTTACGCTCTGTAGGCGCATTACCCTTCTGAACCTCAGCACCACAATCCTCAATAGACTTCTCTGTATGAACCTTAGATGAACCTGTAGCTCCGCCACATCCATCTCGTCCTGTTCTTCCACCAAGAAGAATAATGATATCTCCCGGGTCAGAATTCTCTCTCTTAACTGCACTTCTTGGAGCAGCAGCTATAACTGCACCAATCTCCATTCTCTTGGCAACATAATCAGGATGATATATTTCCTTAACATATCCTGTAGCAAGTCCGATCTGGTTACCATAAGAGCTGTATCCGTGAGCAGCACCTGTGACAAGCTTTCTCTGTGGGAGCTTTCCATGAATTGTCTCTGATACCGGAACAGTAGGATCTGCTGCACCTGTAATTCTCATTGCCTGATATACATATGTACGTCCTGACAATGGATCTCTTATAGCACCACCAAGACAAGTTGCTGCGCCACCAAATGGCTCAATCTCTGTTGGATGGTTATGTGTCTCGTTCTTAAAGTTAACAAGCCATTCCTCTGTCTTTCCATCAATCTCAACTGGAACAACAATTGAGCAGGCATTAATCTCATCAGATTCTTCCTGATCAGCTAACTTGCCCTCAGCCTTTAACTTCTTAGCACCCATAAGTGCGAGATCCATAAGGCATACGAACTTGTCCTTACGGTCCTTATATATTTCTGCTCTGTCTGAAAGATACTTGTTATATGTAGCTTCCATAGGGGCTTTATAGAATCCGTCCTTAAACTTAACATCTGTAAGCTCTGTTGCAAATGTTGTGTGACGGCAATGATCTGACCAGTATGTATCAAGTACTCTGATTTCAGTCATAGAAGGATCACGCTTCTCAACACTAGCAAAATGCTCCTGAATGAACTTAAAATCCTTAAATGTCATGGCAAGTCCTAAAGAATCATATAATTCCTTTAACTTATCCTCTGGCATATCCTTGAATCCGTCAAAATATAAAACATCAGCAGGAGTCTTGAACTCAGTAACTAAAGTTTCTGGAATATCCTCTGCTGCCTGTCTTGAATCAACAGGGTTAATGCAGTGTTCCTTAATTCTGTTCTTCTCCTCATCAGTAACAGTTCCTGTCAGTACATAAGTTACAGCAGTCTTAATAACCGGTGTCTCATTCTCGTTAAAGAACTTAACACACTGTTCTGCAGAATCAGCTCTCTGGTCGAACTGTCCTGGAAGATACTCTACAGAGAACACGAAATCGTCCTTTCCCGCTGGAAATGTTCCCTCATAAACATCATCTACCGGTGGCTCAGAAAAAACAGTAGTAAGTGCTTTCTTATATGTTTCTTCTGAAAGATTCTCAATATCATAACGGATAAGAACTCTTACATCTGTAATAGTCTTTATTCCAAGATAGCCTCCTATCTCCTCAAGTAATTCTTTCGCATTAACTGCAAATGGTTTCTTTTTCTCGACAAAAACTCTCTTTACGCCGCTCATATCTTCCTCCTGAGATTAGTTATATTAATTATTAATATTTAACCATTGTATCACAATAAAACATATTTTCAAACAACTATTCATGCATTCTTCTTATTATCTTGTAAACAACCTGATTACCCATTACGGTAGGACCTGTATGTGCGAAGAAAACAATACCGTCTGTCTGTGATATTATCTCACTCTTAACAGTACCCTCGCATGGGTCAAGAATCTGTGCTATAAGCTCACCATGATATACAGGATCACCCGGCTCTTTAAGTCTCTTGTAAAATCCTGCATCATAAGTCTTGACTGCCATAAGGTCAAATTCGTTGATAACACTTGCAATATATCCACTGTGATTGTTGTACTTAAGAATACCCATTCTGGTTAAAAACCTGAGAACAGATGACACAGCCTGTCTTGCAGACTTCTCATCAATCATATCTGTGCTGTTAGTATATATTGAAAACGCATTAGTACCATTCATCTGCCAGTTATAATTAAGTGTCACTGTATCCATTGGCTTCGGCTTTCTAATAACAACGTACTGAAGTCCGAACAGATTGGCAAGACTTGCACTCTGAAATCCTGTATCCATCATCTTTACATGAGGAATAAAATCACCCGGCATATAAAAGCTCGCAAAATGTATGCCATAACTGTAACCCTTAATTCTGTCAAAAAGTGTTCCTGCTATCTGCTTGGTTGTATCTCCATTAACATCCCCAGGAAAAGCTCTGTTTATATCAGAATTATCTGTAGGCCAGAATCTCTTTCCAACATTCATGGAAAATCTGTTAACAGATGGGATAACAAGAATCTCATGATTGTGCGATATTGCACCATGAGCCTCAAGCTCTTTAAGTGCCTTAACAAGCTGCGAACATATATACAGCTGCTGTATCTCATTACCTCTTAATGCACCAACAATACATGCCGACTTCTCACCACCGCCGAATCTGTAGCCTTCTATCTGATAATCTTCTCTATATATACCCTTTAACGAATAAATAATCTCTTTCTTCATTATCTGCCACCATAAACTCTTGCTATAAGAGCCCCCTTATGTACTACCGGATTCTCTCTTAATGTAAATATAATTCCATCTGTAGGCGATTCAATTCTCTGGATTATTCTTCCCTCAATAGGTTCGATAATATCTCCTATATGCGTTCCAATTCCAATCCTTCCCATAGAATCAACTGCTGATACGAATATTCCGCTTTCCTTAGCAGTAAGAAATGTAACCTCACCCTCTGTAGAGATAATAGGTTCATTCACTTCTTTCGGCTCATCATCCCATATCCCCATATGAGACATAAGGTTAAATATACCATCAACAATATCCCTGCAATACTTTGGCGTAATTCTGTTTCCAACACCCATCTCCGTAACAAGAGTAGGCACACCAAGATGATTAAGACTATAGGCAAGAGTTGCATCAAGCACAGTAATAGACGAATATATCCACACAAATTGTGCATTCATCATCTTCGCATAAGGAAGAAGCTTTTCCTGCGTATCATCATTAATTCTTACCTGTGGCATCTCATTTACAAATATATTGCTTGAATGGATATCAATACACAGATCGCTTCCAATAATATCTTCAATAATACCTGCTGCCACATATTCAGCCATAGCACCATTGTTATCGCCAGGGAAAACCCTGTTCATATCAAGGTCAAACATAGGAATTCCTCTTGAACCTGTATCAAGTCCAAGAGGATTAATATCTGGATAAATATCTACAATTCCTTTAAGCTTATTCTTCTCTCTTTCAATCCTTCTGATAACCTCATAGCAGATATACTGTCCGTCAAGTTCATCCCCATGAGTGCCTGTAACTATAGAAATCCTTGGCATATCAATGCCGTTTTCTTCATTCGTAAGTCTGTTCTTTCTTACTACCAGCCTTTCATGCACCGGCAATTCCACCGAAACAACTTCTTCTATCATAATACTCTCCCTGTAATATACTTATTCATCATAATCCCTAAGAATAATCGTGCTTGGCGTCTTCTTAACAATAATATGTGAAAATACAGAACTTGGCATGTAAGTCTTATCATCCATATATATCCTGCTTCCCGGATATATATGATTCTTTACTTTAACAACTGCTCTCTCTGAATCTCTTATAAGATTGTATAATGCCTTGCTCTTTTCTTCAAGCTTGGCTTTCTGAGCCATCTTTACAATCTTTGACTGAGTAACTCTCAATGCCATTTTACTATCATACTTTTCAGGCATGTTCTGTTTAATCATCTCAAACTTCTTATTAGCCATTTCAAAAGTTTCAATCTGTCCGTCTATTTCCTTAAGTTCCATAATAAGTTCTGCATATTCTTTTCTGATTTCTTTGGTCGAACCAACTCTCAACAAAGTCTTTACATTGCTTTCATGTCCACATGATGTAGTACTGATTCCCATAACTCCAGTTACATCACCACCTATAATAGAACCTATGGGTCCCTCAACAAATATCATGCCATATGTAAGCACCCTGCAGTTAAGAATATAATTACACTGTAAGTCTCCTTTGGCAATAACCTCTGTATTCTCAAAAAATCTGCCTGATATATTTCCCCCTGCCTCGATTTTTCCTGAATTCTTAGTATTAACACCATCCTTTAATACAATATCTTTCCCAGCAATAAGTGTTGCTCCCTCAACGAAGCCTCCAACATATATACTTCCCATGGCATGCACTGTTACACCACTTCTCACACTGCCTGTAATATTAACATCCCCGTTAAAGTCAATATTCCCCATGCTCATATCTAGATTACCATTAACCTCATATACATTAACAACACTTAAATCATAGTTACAGTATTCAATCTTTCCAGATATTGCAGCATAAGTTTCTTTACCATCATCAGATGTCTTAAAGCCCTTACCATGCAGTCTTGGCTTTGGTTTACCCTGCTTAGGAACAAGCAGCTTTCCACATACATCAAAGCCAAACTCCCCTTTAGTCGGCTCATGATATCTTGCCAGCAAATCACCCTCATTAACCTTTTCAAATCTCTTCTGGTTAAAGTAATCAATAGAACCATCTTCTCTTACTGTAGGTCTGTTATTATTAATTGCATCTGTATCAAAGAAAAACTCATAATATCCATCTTTTCCTGCCTCTACCGGTTTACCAAAAGCAACTTCAACAGGCTGGTCATATATTTTTTGTAAAATCATCCATCGAATTTTTTCTTCATCTATTCCCGTCTTAATTCCATTAAGCGATAGCTTATTCATGACTTCATCATATGTATATCCTTCATCACATTTGCCAAGCCTGACTGATGCGCTCATATTATCATCTGCAATATATACATAAACCTCATGTAACTCGATATCATCTATATCAGCTGTTTCATTAACTATTTCTGTATTGCTCATGCTGTTCCCCCTTTCCGAAGGTCTTATCCATTCATTATCAAAACACTGTACTGTAATAGCTGCATCTTAACATCCATACTTAAGCAGCCCATCCAGATTACTTCCCCTCTCAAGTGCAAGTCTTATCTTCTCCATCTCTTTAAAGGTATATCTTGGATCAGCATATAAAGAAACATCTACACCGCTTGTAAGTCCCATAAGAATTTCCTGTGACTGCAATTCATTAAGTGCAGGCTTCTCGTCATTCCATTTATCAGAAATTCTGTGTCTTGCCTCTTTCATGCTTACCGCATCAATAAACGGATCTGCATATTCAGAAACATCTATTCCTTCTTCAAGTCCAAGTCTTATCTGCTTCATCTGTCCTGATGAAAATCCAACCATGTTATACGGAGTAACATCAATCCCTTCCTCAAGTCCAAGTCTGATCTGTTCCATCTGTTTCCCATTATATTCATGAAGCAGATACTTAGTTATGTCGACACAGCTGTGTATTCCCAGCCTTATCTCATTGAGCTGATATTCATCATAATTATCCTCAACAAAAAATGTAAGGTCAATATCTTCTTTTTTTGCAAGTCTTATCTGTCTTAATACCTCTCCTGAATAACCAAGCTTTGCATACCTGGTCAGATCATAATTAAGCTCTGATGCAAGCCTTATCTCTCTCATAACAGAATGACTGAACTTAGGATTACATATATCATCCATATTCATTCCGCTACGCACAGCCTGCTTCAGTTCTTCCATCTGCATATAATCATACTGTGCATCTGCAAATCTGCTTACATCAAGTTTTTCTTCCAGACCAAGTCTTAATGCTTTCATCTGGGCAGCGTTAAATTCCTCTTTGCAATACACACTCACATCAACGCCATTCTCAATTCCTCTGATAATCTCAATAGTCTGTAATTCATCAAATCCCAGAGACTGCCAGACCTGCTTGTCTACAGTTTTGTTTTCTATATTCTTATTAATCTCTTCCACGTTCTGCATAAGCCCATCTCCCATAATCAAAACAAATCATCATATATCCGGACCTTAATAATATCTGTCTAAATTCTATCACACATACAGTCCGACTACAAGTTCTAACATTGTACATTTTTTATCAATGCCCTATATATCCTGTTCCGTCCAGAAATCCTTAATACATTTATAAGCATTACACAGACTGACTGGAAATATCCTGTTCCACTCTCTTGGATACATACGCTCATATTCACCAGTCATGAATCTGTCATCCAGAAGCGCAATCACACCCTTATCCGTATCCGTCCTTATAACCCTTCCTGCTGCCTGAAGCACCTTATTCATTCCCGGAATAACATAAGCATAAGAATATCCATTTTTGCCAAACTCATCAAAATAATCCCTTAAAATGTTACGCTCCCTGCACACCATCGGAATCCCAGTTCCGACAATGACAGCTCCGATAAGACTCTCATCCTTTAAGTCAATTCCTTCGGAAAATATTCCTCCAAGCACACAGAAGCCTGCAAGCGAAGCCCCTTCTGGAAGTTCCTCGTAAAATGCTGATAAGAAATTTTCCTTGTCAGCCTCCTTCATAAACCTTCCCTGCACAAGCACATTCACACAGCTTTCTGGTAAAAATGTATCTTCTCCACCACATTCGGTCACATTAACACCATTTTCCCACCTGAAGCACTCAAGAACACTCTCCATGTAAGAATATGACGGAAAGAACACCATATATCTGCCGCTTCTGCCAGAAATCATATGCATAATATAATCATGTACCTTGGCATATTCCCTTGCATTTCTTCTTGTATAACGGCTTGTCACATCAGTAGCCACGACAATTCTCTTATTATCAGGTTCAAAAGAAGAGTGTGCATACACCGCTCTTTCTGATACATCACCTGAAAGCATTTCCTTAAAATAATTGACCGGAAGCAGCGTTGCTGAGAAGAATACCGTGCTTCTGCCCTGTGAAAGTCTCTCACTTATGTTGCCAGACGGGTCAACGCAGTACAGATGTACAAGAAAGTTTCCATCATTATCATGTTCATTATAATAGACATATTTTTCATCAGCACAGTCATACATATTAAGAAAATGTCTCACTGCAAAGAAAAACTCGAGCAGCTCGTTAGTCACAGGCTCACCCTTATGCCTTTCCATAAACTTCTGCATAAGTCCCATTACACGCTCAAGGCTGGCTGGAAATGTTCCAAGACCACTCACAACCATGAATGTATCGCACTGTCTTTTATATTCGAGCAACTGCTTGTTACATCTGTCAAGTGCGCCTGCAAGCCGTTTGTCCATCTCTTTGACAAGCTTCTTAGCCGCAAGAAAATCTTCTTTTTTCAACACTGCACTGTACATTTCTCTTGCTCTGTCCACAAGGTTATGTGCTTCATCCACAAGAAACACATAATCACCTTTCGCACCATTGCCAAAATACCTCTTAAGCGACGCATCCGGGTCAAATACATAATTATAATCACATATAATTCCATCACACCAGTACGAAACATCAAGCGACATCTCAAACGGGCAGACATTATGTCTGTTGGCATATTCCATGACATTATCTCTTCCGATAACCATCTGGCTCGTTATTATGTCGTACACAGCATCATTAATCCTGTCAAAATGCCCCTTGGCATAAGGACATGCCACGGGGTTGCAGTTGCGCTCATCAAGTGGACATATTTTGTCCTTCGCTGTAAGAGTAACAGTTCTCATATGAAGCCCGTTATCTCTTAATATAGCATAAGTATCCTCCGCAACAGTTCTCGTTATTGTCTTTGACGTCAGGTAAAATATCTTGTCTGACATCTGCTGTCCTAACGCCTGCACAGCCGGGAACACAGTAGACAACGTCTTTCCGACACCTGTAGGTGCCTGAATATATAGATTGGTATTATCTTCAATAGCCCTGTATACACTCACGCACAGATTCTTCTGCCCCTCCCTGTATTCATAAGGAAACTTAAGTTCTCTGATTGATTCCGTCCTTTTATGCCTCTCATCAAATGTATAATCAGTCCATCTCTTAAAGCCTGTAATCAGCTTATTAAACCACTCTTCAATTCTTTCAAATGTATATTCTTCCAGAAACCTGTTGATTGTCTCAGGCTCAGGAGTAACGTAAGTCATCTGGATTCCAATCTTTGACAGCTTCTTCTGGCTTGCATATATATAGCCATATACCAGTGCCTGGGCTTTATGCACATAGACCGGTTCTTTCAGCAGAGAAACATCTGTCTGCATAGTCTTTATCTCATCAATTATTGCATCGCTCTCCGGCTCTTTATTGCCATCCTCGTCATAATTAATATCTGCAATAATACCGTCAGCCCTGCCTTCAACCTGTAATACATACTCAATCCCTAAGTCAGATACAAGCGGTATCTCAATCTTTAAAGGCACTTCTGCATGATACATAGTTCCCATGCTGTGCTGGATTTTCCTGTGAATCCTTGCCCCCTCCTGCATGATTTTCACATCATTGCTGCCTGTATTCCTGTTGTCAATATCACCTTCTGCACACATGAATTCCACAAGATTTCTTACAGATATTCGAAAGCAGTTTCCATTTACAGAGTACATACTATCTCCATTCAATAATGTTCTTCAATATCATATATATAGGCATTGCCTGTCTTTCCGACTCTTTTAACCTGTTCCATGTAATTAAGCATTGCAAGTACACTGGCAGCAGTCTGCCTGTCAATATGCGCTGCATTTGCAAAATCCGCTGAAGTAAAGTTCTTCTCAAGTCCCTCTGGTACAAACTGCATATAATCCTGTGGACAGTCCAGTTCAACTATCTTTCTTATTCCAACAGGAATGCGGTCATAACGCACACTTCCGCGCTTCTTATCGTAACTCCAGCCATTAAGAAGCTTATATTCTTCCATATCAATCAGCAGCAATGTAACCTTAAGATTCTGATTCTTTAAAAATGCTTTAATCTTATACAGTTCAAACATCGCATCATACACAGAACATCGCTTCGGAGACTTTCTTCTAGAAGTAATGTCCCCTGTTTCCGGCTCAATCCAGCTTAAATACTTCTCATATGGCATTGGATATACAACCCTCACCTGATATTCATTCAGGAACACTGACAACTTATCCCTTAACTTGTTAAGCTGCCTCGTCTGAATCTCAATTATCCCATGCTCGTTATATATATCTGCAAAATAACCATCTATTGCAACCTCATGATTATCCTCATCGGGTTCATAATACATTTTTAATACTGCATGCAGTGTCTTTTCCGACAAAGTACCTATCCCCTTGTCATTATGGCTCTTGCCGATTATCTTCTCTTTCGCCGCGTCAAAAGCCTGACTGTCTATATATTCAACTGGTTCTGCTGCAGATTTCTTTTTTGACATTGTGTACCTCATATCAGATATATGTTATCATTGATAACAAGTATCTTACGAATACCTAAAAAAATCAAGGCATTTACCGATATAACCTTTATAAATTCAATTAAGAACAGGAGAAAAACATGATATCAATAAGCATGTGCATGATTGTAAAAAATGAGCAGGACATTCTTGCAAGGTGTCTTGATTCATACGCAGGAACTTATGATGAATTGATTATTGTAGACACAGGCTCAACTGACAATACTAAAGAAATTGCCGCTCACTACACCGATAAAATATATGATTTTGAATGGATAAATGATTTTTCAGCCGCAAGAAATTTCGCATTTTCCAAAGCTGGATGTGACTACATATTCAGTGCTGACGCAGACGAAGTGCTTGATGATCCCAACAACTACGCATTAAGAGAATTGAAACATATGCTTCTTCCAGAGATAGACATTGTTCAGATGTATTATGTCAATGCATCAGAATATAATTCTGTATACAATGCACACAAAGAACTCCGCCCGAAGCTTTTCAAAAGACTCCGTCCATTCACATGGATTTCACCAATACATGAAACAGTACGGCTCACGCCAATCGTATATGACAGTGACATTGAAATTCTTCACATGCAGGCGGGCGACCATAGTAAAAGAGACTTTTCAACATATTTCAAAGCATTTGAAAAAGGTATCCACATTGAAGATTATGTAGTTACCATGCTGTGTAAAGAACTTCTTATATCCGGTGAAGATTCCGACTTTATTGCTTTCAGGAATATATTTGAAAATATTCTATCAAAAGAAGGCAGAAGCAATGATTTAATGAAAGAAATCAACTGTATTCTTGCTAAGATATATATGGCAGACGGTGACATTGACGCATTCTTTAAGACCACTTTAAAAGCAGTTGCCGACAATCCTCCTGCTGAAATGTGTCTGATTCTAGGAACATTTTACATGAACCAGACAGACTATGAAGAAGCTGTGCTGTGGCTGTATAATGCTGCATTTGAGACAGAGAGCATACTTGACGTGGCAAGCAGCGGAAACAAGCCTTTATCTTTGCTTGGTAAATGTTTCGAGGAACTTGCCGCAGCAACAGACGACCCATACGAGGCTGCCCAATATAACGAAATGTCAGCCGACTATTATAGTCAGGCAGAAAATTGGAAGCTTCCAGAAGAATAAGAAAAAGCCTTAGGAAAATGTAATCTGAGCATCACATTTTCACTAAGGCTTTTTAATTATTTACTTATCATCATCAACATCAAAGAGTTTCAATTCTTCAACATCACTCTTACCTGACTTATCATCTCCATAAGAGATTGTGTCAGTTGATGTATCAAGTTCCGCGTAGCTGTCATCTTCGTCTGATTCGTACCCTTCAATTACTTTTTCAGTGTATTCATCAAGGTCAACACCATCCTTTGATGCCATGTTAAACACCTTCTTCACTTTCGCAAGCTTAGAGCAAAGAACAATAGTAATCACTATAAATACCGCTATTATCAGTCCAAGTATTAATACTATCATCAGCCAGAATCTGCTGTTTCCTGATGTTTTTCCATTATCAGCCTTAACATCAGCATTAGCAGTGTTAGATTTCACAACAGAATACGCCTGAATCGAGCCATCACTTACCCTGTATCTGAACCATCCCTTCTCTCCAAGAGAACTTACTCCATAGAACAGGCAGTACTGTCTGTCAGCGTCCATAAGTACCTGCACTTCTTTACCATTCATGGTAAACCTTGTAAGTGCATAACCTGCCGGCTTATCTAACGAGTTCGTTATAGGCAGAACAACATATGTTATCTCTGGTTCTGCAACAGTATTGTATGGTGAAAATGTTTTCGCAGTCTCATCATAGATGTAGAACCCGCCTTTTCCATCTTCACTTTCAAGATACATAAGGATAAGACCTGTCTTTATACCTTTAACCGCATTTATCTTCTGACCATTATAATCATAGTCAATCTCCTGATATCCATCTGGAATTGTGATTCCTGAATAATCCTTTACAACAGAATACTTCCTGCCATCTATCGTCACAGTTCCATCATTATTAACCGCCTGTGATGCATCTTCTGTAACAGCTTCTGTCTTTGACTCAGCCTCTGTTGTTGCTTCCTGACCATCCTCAAGTCTTGTTGTATATATTATATATTTATTAACTGAACCATCTTCCGCAGTAACAGTAATTGTTGTTGTATTACTTCCCGGGTCCATTCTTCTACCGCTTATGCTTATCTTGGCAGCACTGTCATTAGCGGCAGCACTTACAACAAGCTCTGTAACATCAGCATCAACAGTTGCATTGTATGTTGTCCTGTCTGGTGAAAATGCTGGTGAAAGCGTTCCCGGACTTATCTGCAGGGACTTTAATGTGTTGTCTGAGGAATAGCTGGCTGGAGCTTTTGCTGTGACCTTCCCTGATGAGGAACTGCTGACTGTTGCACGTTCACCATTAACAGATATCTTTGCATCACCTGCAACACTAAGCGTCGTTGTTCCTGCTGCAATAACTTCAAACTGCATAGATATAGATTCATTTGAGCCATATGCTGATGCATCAAGAAGTGCAAATGATACAACACCACTATTACCTGCACCTACAGGTTTTATAATTGAATTATCATATGACACTGGAACAGAGGCTGCATCAATAACATCAGATGCAGATATAGTAACCGTTACCGTTATCGTACTTCCAACTGTTCCGCTTGCTGAACTTATAGATATAGAAGCCTGTTCGTCAGCCTTAGCATAATACACAGGAATCAATGCAATGCACATAGCTAGTACACCTATAAAAGCAAGTAATTTTTTTATCTTATTCATAGTCATCCTTTCAAACAATAATTATTGATTAATGCTTCCTATTCCAAGAATATATCTCTTAACCTTTGCAAAATCAAACAAATCAATCTCTCCGTCTCTGTTACAGTCGGCCGCCTTCCAATATATTCCTGACGGGTCTGCTATACCTAATATAGATCTCTTTATCTGTGCAAAATCAAACAAATCAATCTCTCCGTCGCCATTGACATCCCCATATATAACAATCTCATATCTGCTGACCTCTTCGCCAGAAGAATTATATGTTATAAGGATATCGCCAGTACCAACTAATCCATCTTTCTCATTGCCATTCTTATTAAGTATCTTGGAATAAGCACCATTATAATTATCAATCTTATCAAGCACATCTTGTACATAATCTGATACAGTTAAACCACTTATGTATTTTTCATCTTCATCAACTGATAATGTTGTTGAAAATCCCGGATAAGCAACATCCGGTTCTGGATCTGGTGTTGGATCAGGTTCTTTATCCTGTCTTACAACAGTTATAGTATAGTCCTGATTATCGCCATTAGCTGCCGTAACAGTAATTGTAATATCATTACTTCCAACTGAAAGATCATGATATCCCAGTCCGCTTACATCTGCTGAAGAATCAAGTGCCGAACCGCCAACATATACAGATGAAGTATCATAATCAACTATAAGACTATACTCTGTTGTATACAGACTAAATGTTGGTGTTAGTGAATAGCCTTCAACATATAAGTCAGATAATCTGTTATTAGGGCTGCCGTCTCCTGTCGGAATTTCACATACATTTTCAGGCATATTCTCATATACAGGTATTCTGAATATAAATGCTATATTGTTCTTATTACTGTCGCTATACCCCTGTGCGCTCTTAACTGATTCACTTCTTGGAGCAAGTACATTGGTCATATACTGATGACCTCTTCCAGTCATATCAAACTTTTCATAATAAAGAGTATTCTGACCTCTGTTTATATAACTTTTCCCAAGATATATTGCTCCACCAATAATAGATTTCATTCTTGTATTCCAAGGTCTTAATGTCTCATCATCATTTCTTGAAGCATATTTAAGTCCATTCTGGACTGCTGTCAATCCTCCACTAGCATATGCCCCTATATTGTAATAATTATAATAACCCCAGTAGTAGCCAGACTGTGTTCCTGATATGCTGCTTCCATATCCACTGTTACCCTGCTCCTGTAATATTCTTGAAGCAAGATGATATGGGCTTACCCCTGATTCCTGTCCTGCAAGTAGCAGACCGGTTATATATGTATAATTTCTTCCATCATATCTCAGGTCATGGCTTGAATTTTCCATAAATGTACCATCAACCATACTCTCAAGGCCGCTCTCATCCTGTAATGAACTGTCAAATGAAAGATTTTCAAACATAAATATATTATCTGCATTAAGGAAGTTTCTAGGGTCAAGTGCATATTCAACAAGTGCAGATGATGCCTGAACCCAGCCACCTGAATCAAGCTGTGTATACTGTCCTGATTCCCAGTCATAGCAGCCATCAGCAACCGATTTCCATGATGACTTTGCTGAACCATATGTAAGGCTTCGGCCAATCACATTCTGGTTTTCCAGAACATCAGACCAGTCTTTTCCATTATGGTCCGCCACAAACACCCAGTTAGGATACTGCGCATGAAGCTGTCTTAACCCATCCTTATAACTATCCGGGAACCCCTGCGAATCAAGGTATTCCTCAAAATCCGCATCCGGCTTATAATCACTTCTTTTATCAACAGTTATGTAGCCACCATATATATAGCCTCTTTCATAACTGCCATTAAGATAAAAACCTATGCCATACCATGTGTCGCCGTCATCGTCAGTTGTCTCTTCGTATATATCAAACTTAAAGCCACCATCCACCTTGGTAATGACTGAACCACTGACTGGTGATGTCCTTATACGAAGATCTGTAACATCATAATTAACATGGCCCTGACCAATGGACTCTTCCGCCTTAGTATTAAGTACAGAAATAACCGTAAGACATGTCAGCACAAGCATACATAACATGACACCAATTGCGGCTATTCTTTTTGCACTACATTTGTATCCTGATTTCATGTAATCACCTGACTCCTGAATGTATCGTATTAACTAGTTTCTTCCAAATTCTGAAAGCTTTAAGCCCTCATTTCTCTCAAGTACCATATTAACAGACCAGCTATTGGCAAATACCAGAAGCGGATTGCCCTTAAGGTCTTTAATCTTCTTCATATCTGATGTACCAACAATTCTGTTCACATCAATTTCCTCAGGATTCTCAATCCAGCGGATATGCTCGTATGGAAGCGGCTCAAGTCTGATATCAACACCGTATTCATTCTTAAGACGGTATTCGAGAACTTCAAACTGAAGGACACCAACAACTCCAACGATAATCTCTTCCATTCCTGTATTGAACTCCTGGAAAATCTGAATCGCACCTTCCTGTGCAATCTGGTTGATACCCTTAATGAACTGTTTTCTCTTCATAGTATCAATCTGTCTTACTCTTGCAAAATGTTCTGGTGCAAATGTAGGAATACCCTCAAATGCAAATTTCTTGTTAGATTTGCAGATAGTATCACCGATAGAGAATATTCCCGGGTCAAATACACCGATAATATCTCCTGCGTATGCCTCATCAACAATATGTCTCTCCTCTGCCATCATCTGCTGTGGCTGGCTGAGTCTGATCTTCTTGCCACCCTGAACATGGTTAGCTTCCATTCCAGCTTCAAACTTACCGGAACATATTCTCATGAAAGCAATTCTGTCTCTGTGTGCTTTATTCATGTTAGCCTGAATCTTGAATACAAATGCTGAGAAATCCTCGGTAAATGGATCAATAACTCCCTGGTCAGACTTTCTTGGAAGCGGAGAAGTTGTCATTGATAAGAAATGCTCAAGGAAAGTCTGTACACCAAAGTTAGTAAGCGCTGAACCGAAGAATACCGGTGTAAGGTCACCAGCACTTACCATTTCCTGGTCAAACTCTGCACTTGCTCCGTCTAACAGTTCGATATCTTCCTGAAGCTTGTCGTAGAAAGCATCACCAATTCTGTCCTTAAGAACAGCCTCATCTGATGCGTCAACAATCTCAGTATCAACTTCCTTCTGACCATTCATGGCTGCCTTGAATAAAGAAACATTTTTCTCTTTACGGTCATATACGCCCTTGAATTCCTTACCGCAGCCGATAGGCCAGTTAATTGGGCATGTAGCAATTCCAAGTACGCTCTCAATCTCATCAAGAAGCTCAAATGGGTCATTAGCCTCTCTATCCATCTTATTGATAAATGTAAATATAGGAATGTGTCTCATAACACATACTTTAAAAAGCTTGATAGTCTGTTTCTCAACACCCTTAGAAGCGTCAATAACCATGACCGCAGAATCTGCTGCCATAAGAGTTCTATAAGTATCCTCGGAGAAATCCTCATGTCCCGGAGTATCAAGGATATTAATACAGTAGCCTTCGTAGTTAAACTGAAGAACTGAAGAAGTTACCGAAATACCTCTTTCCTTCTCAATCTCCATCCAGTCAGAAACCGCATGCTTGGCAGTCTTCTTCCCCTTTACAGAACCTGCAAGGTTAATAGCTCCTCCATAAAGCAGGAACTTCTCTGTTAATGTTGTCTTACCAGCATCCGGGTGAGAGATAATGGCAAATGTCCTTCTTTTCTTAATTTCACTTTCTAAACTCACTGTTTTACTCCTTTATAAACATAATACATAAACAATTCATACCCGTTCCGGCATACACATAATATAAGCCTGTGACGCAGTCTACGGCTTCACAGGCTTACTCTAATCAATAGTCTTCGAATTATTCACGGTTAAGACCGAACTTGTATGAAACCTCAGACTTGTCATCAATTCTTCTGAAAATGTTGACTACTCTGTCCATAACTGGTTCGAAATCTTCCTCATTCTCAACCTCAACAGTAACAACCTGTCCGTCTTCCTTAATAACTGCATCCTTAACAAGTGCTAATGCCTTGATATCTTCCTCAGTCTGGGCAACCTGCTCAGGTGTTGTTAACATCTTTGATTTACTCTTATACTTAACAGCGTATGTTCTTGTCATCATATCCTCCTATTGGCTATTCGTAGCAATATAATCTCATATGTCATTATATTATATAACATGTTTGGGGATTATGCAATGGGGTTTAGTGCGCATTAAACCCTTTTTCACATTCATAAATCTTTTTATCTAACACACACAATTCATATTTATCCACCATATTAGCATATGAATTATCAATTCCTTTTCTAGACATTTTTATTCCAAATATAATTAAAGATAATAAAATCACTACTCCACATCCAATATAGATCCCCTCTATTCCACATTCAGTAATAAGCCAATATGTCAACGCCGCAATCATGGAAATCATAATTCCATATAAAATCTCATATATCAGATCAACTCTTTTCAACCGTTTTTCTAACACCTCATGCCTAGCATATAAAATATCTATTATTAATACATTTTATTTGTTGTATTATCAAATCATTAACATTCTTTTTATTTTTTCTAATATCATCAATCTTATTGAACGGAGCACTTTTATCGCAACTATATGTAGACAATCCAGTAATCGTTCTATCAATAACCCATATTATAATAGGAATAACTAATAAAATATTAACAAATTGATTCTTCAAATGAAAATGATAATCTTTGTTAAATTCACTTATAATTCCACATACCCCAACAAGCCATTGAACCGTGCCAATTGATAATGCCACACTTTTTCTTATTGTTTCTTTCACTTCTATATTTCTCCCTTATAATTTATATTAACTCACGAGTACTAATCATATATATGATTTTAATTTTTGAAAGCATTTATATTTATCAAACATCTATTGTTCTATTAATAGATAATAGTTCAGCTATTTCATTAAGTTCAATAAAAGTCACCTTTTTCCCTGATAGCCTAGCCAAATGTCTAAGTGTTCCTTTAAATAATGCATCAATATGCTGAGGAATAATCACTGCAATTAATTGACACCTTGCATCTATCATTCCCTGTTCAACAAACTGACGAATGATTTCCTGTCCTTCTTTAGACGAAGATAATAATGGTTTTCTTATTTTTTTATCATAATCTACAGATTTACTTGTTTTATTTTCACTGTTCTTTTTTATAATTCCCTTCATCTCGTATGTTTTTCCACCAGCTTTCACCGGTCCTGATACATCTCCATATTCCATTCCTTTATGTGGTTGAAGATAAAAAGAAGGCAATATTGAATAAAAAACCTTTGGTAAGCAAGCCATAGTTTTGTCACTTATACATTGTTGAATCTTTTCATAAGAGCATGTCCCTCCGCACTTTTCATTCATATTTACCGCATATTCTATTAATCTTGGCTGAGTATTTCCCATTTCATGATTAAAACACTCAATTGCTGTAAATGGTACTTCAACATCAGATTCTATTTCATTAGTATTATTTGCAATATATAACTTATCTCCCAATATACAAATGCTATAATCTAGTTCAACATCCTTAAATACTTTACGAATATTATAATTAATTTTAGATATTAAATTTGGCTTTGGCACAAAC
>OHJB01000436.1_pt1 | contig 22002 bp, 15 predicted proteins | sample 1568431 | NCBI WGS metagenome assembly OHJB01 (sample SAMEA3879594, study PRJEB24766) | human gut metagenome | biome: human-associated habitat; feature: feces | place: USA | collected 1985/1987 | reverse complement strand
ACAAGCTAAAATGAGAAGGAGAGCCAAGGCTTTTGGATACTGTTTTTGTCATTTTACAGAGCTTGCAGCGTTCACAAATTCTTCACAAAAAAATTAGCACTCACCTCTTGACAGTGCTAACAATGAGATGTATAACATCAATTGTAAGAGGAAAACAATAGATAAACAGTGAAGTTAAGCATTCATTGTAATAGAAGGAGGTAATCGTATGAACATTAATAAGTTTACACAGAAGTCTATTGAGGCTGTTAACCAGTGCGAGAAGATTGCCTACGATTATGGTAATCAGGAGATTGATCAGGAACATTTTCTGTACAGTCTCTTAACTATAGAAGATAGTCTTATCGCGAGCCTGATAGAGAAGATGGGAATTGATAAGGACACATTTATTAAGAATATTGAGACTCTGCTTAGCCAGAAGAATAAGGTTTCAGGAAATGTACAGCTTTATGTAAGCAATGATCTTAATAAGGTTTTAGTAAATGCTGAAGATGAAGCAAAGAGAATGGGGGATGCATATGTTTCTGTTGAGCATCTTATGCTTGCGATGATTGCAGCACCTAACAAGGGCATAAAGCAGCTTTTTAAGACATATGGAATTAACAGGGAATCATTCCTGTCAGCCCTTGCTACAGTAAGAGGCAACCAGAGTGTTACTTCGGATAATCCGGAGGCAACTTATGATACTCTTAGCAAATATGCTACAGACCTTGTAGAAAGAGCCAAGGATGGAAAGCTTGATCCGGTTATCGGCAGAGATAATGAAATAAGAAATGTAATAAGAATCCTTTCCCGTAAGACTAAGAACAATCCCGTTCTTATTGGTGAGCCAGGTGTTGGTAAAACAGCAGTTGTTGAAGGACTTGCACAGAGAATCGTGAGAGGTGATGTTCCAGAAGGCTTAAAGGATAAGAAGCTTTTTGCACTGGATATGGGTGCGCTTGTTGCAGGTGCAAAATATCGTGGTGAATTCGAGGAAAGACTTAAGGCTGTACTTGATGAGGTTAAGAAATCTGAAGGTCAGATAATCCTGTTTATTGATGAAATTCACACTATTGTCGGTGCAGGTAAAACAGAAGGTGCTATGGATGCAGGTAATATGCTAAAACCAATGCTTGCCCGTGGTGAACTTCATTGTATAGGTGCTACAACTCTTGATGAGCACAGAGAGTATATTGAGAAAGACCCGGCACTTGAAAGACGATTCCAGCCGGTTATGGTTGATGAACCTACAGTTGAGGATACTATCTCAATCCTTAGAGGTCTTAAGGACAGATATGAAGTGTTCCATGGAGTTAAGATTACAGATGGCGCACTTGTAAGTGCAGCTACTTTGTCAGACAGATATATTTCAGACAGATTCCTGCCAGATAAGGCTATTGACCTTGTAGATGAGGCATGTGCAATGATTAAGACTGAACTTGATTCAATGCCTGCCGAACTTGATGAGAAGAGAAGAAAGATTATGCAGCTTGAGATTGAGGAGGCTGCTCTTAAGAAAGAGACAGATAACCTCAGTAAGGAAAGACTTGATGCATTACAGAAGGAATTATCTGAATTAAGGTCTGATTTCAATATTCAGAAAGCTAAATGGGACAGCGAGAAATCTTCTGTTGACCAGGTAAGCAAGTTAAAGGAAGAGATTGACCAGATTAATACACAGATAGCACAGGCTAAGAGAGAATATGATCTTAATAAGGCAGCAGAACTTCAGTATGGTAAACTTCCACAGGCACAGAAGGCTTTGGAAGAAGCTGAGAAGAAGTCAAGTAACAGAGATATGAGTCTTGTTCATGAAAGTGTTACTGAGGAAGAGATTGCCAAGATTATATCAAGATGGACTGGTATTCCTGTTAGCAAGTTAAGTGAGTCTGAAAGACAGAAAACTCTTAATCTTGATGAACAGCTCCACAAGAGAGTTATCGGTCAAGATGAAGGTGTTACTAAGGTAACAGAGGCAATCATAAGGTCTAAGGCTGGTATTAAAGACCCGACTAAGCCAATCGGTTCATTCCTGTTCTTAGGACCTACAGGTGTAGGTAAGACAGAGCTTGCAAAGGCACTGGCTGAGAGTCTGTTTGATGATGAATCTAATATAGTAAGACTTGATATGTCCGAGTATATGGAAAAGTATTCAGTATCCAGACTTATCGGAGCGCCTCCAGGATATGTAGGTTATGATGAAGGTGGACAGCTTACAGAAGCTGTAAGAAGAAAACCATATTCAGTTGTTCTTTTTGATGAAGTTGAGAAGGCACATCCAGATGTATTTAATGTCCTCTTACAGGTACTTGATGATGGCCGTATCACTGATTCACAGGGAAGAACTGTGGATTTTAAGAACACTATAATCATAATGACAAGTAACATTGGTTCTTCATATCTGCTTGAAGGCATCAATCCTGATGGCTCAATTAAGCCAGAGGCAGAGGAAGCTGTTATGGGTGATTTAAAGAATCATTTCAGACCTGAATTCCTTAACCGTCTTGATGAGATAATTATGTTCAAGCCTCTTACTAAGGATAATATCAGCAATATTATCAATCTTCTTGTTGCAGATGTTAACAAGAGACTTGCAGATAAAGAGCTTGAGATTGTTCTTACAGATGCAGCCAAGGATTTCATAGTTGAAAACGGATTTGACCCAATGTATGGTGCAAGACCGCTTAAGAGATATGTCCAGAAGACAGTTGAGACACTGGCAGCCAAGTTAATACTTGCAGGCAATATCAATACAGGTGATGATATTGTTATTGACCTTGTAGATGGAAAGCTGACAGCCAGAGCCGCTGCGAGGGCTGTTGAGGGATAAGGCCTGATATTGTAAGGACTTTATGATTCTTTTGGTGGCATTGGAATTTTTGACTTTTGCTAAATGACTATAAATACAGATGATACTTTTGAAATAAAAGCCTACCAGATTATGGTATATATGCGAATTAGTAGGTTTTTGAAATTGAAAGTTGTCATTGATGAAATTAAAAAGCCTACTAAACTATTGCGTAATGCAAGTTTAGTAGGCTTTTTGAAAGCAAAACAACAATTTATTCTTTGAATTTCTGACAGCATACTTTATAGGCAAACCGCAATTGCGGTATTGACAAAAACTTATATTAATTGTATATTAAAAATGATTTATGGTTAAAGATTCATGACAGACTGCTTGTATGTGAATGAAAGAGAAAGATATAACACAAAAGGTACTGGAAGATAATAATGATATATTTGCGGATATTGTTAATGTGTTGTTATTTGATGGAAAGTCGGAGGTTGAAGAGAATGAACTTGTTAATACGACAGTTTATTCACAGTATAAGGCTGAAGATGGAAAAGTTCATGAACAGGAACGCGACATTGCTAAGTATTGGAAAAGAGGAGGTACAGACATAGTCCTGTATGGCATAGAGAATCAGACAAAGGTTGAGAAAAGAATGCCAGCAAGGATATCGGGATATGAAGGTGCTTCATACAGAGGACAATATGATAAGAAAACAATAGTGCCGGTAATAACGATGGTGCTGTATTATGGTACAGACAGAAAATGGACGGCACCAAAGAATCTTAAGTCTATGATTAAAGTTCCGCATAATCTGGATAAGTATGTTAATGACACTAAGGCTAATGTGTTTGAGATAGCGTGGCTGACCGATGAACAGATAGCAAAGTTTACGAGTGATTATAAGATAGTTGCTAATTTCTTTGTGAACAAGAGAAAGAACAAAGATTACATACCAGATGATAAGACAACAATTAAGCATGTGGATGAGATACTAAAGTTTTTATCAGTTATGACAGGGGATAGCAGATATGAAGAGATATTGTCAGATAAGGAAGGAGTGAGCAATATGTGTGATGTAGCACAGAGGCTTGAAGACAGGGGAATTGAGAAAGGAATGAAAGAGGGTCTTCAAAAAGGGCTTCAGAAAGGGATTAAAGAGGGGATAAAACAGGGACTTCAGAAAGGAAGAGAAGAAGGAAATCAGATGATATATTCACTGGTAGAAGATAAGAGCATAAGTATGGAAAAGGGCGCACAAAAGCTTGGGATAAGTGTAGAAAAGCTGCGAGCTAATATGATTAATGCGGGATACAAGTGTCCGGATATGGAGTGATAGCTGACAATATAATATATAAAGATAAAGCAATGCTGGGAAGAGTGGATACTGGCATTGCTTTTATTTTATGGAAAAGTCTGTTTCTGTTCAGGAACTTACTTCTGCGTGTTCCTATAAGAACAATAAATAATCAATCTATATAGGCAAATTTCAGGCAGAAATACATGAAATTGCAGGAATATACCTATCAGGCAGGCACGATGAAGTTTATCTATAGGCAGATTGGAAGAAAAAGTGAAGGTTGAATAAGGATTCTGCCTGGATATGTCCTATAAATCAAGTGATAATGCGACTACCTATAGGTATCATGAACAACGAATCAATAATCAGATTAAGACATATTTATACAGAACTAGATAAACTGGTTCTTTTCACTATTATATTCGTAATTAATTGTCTTTAACTTATCAGTTATCTCTTCCTCAGAAACCATATAAGATTTGCACAGTTCCTCTAATGTATTGTAATTGTCTCGAAGTTGTGTATTGACAAAGCTTAAAAGCATAACAGGGTCTTTAGGCATAGAAAAATCCTCCTTATATTGTGTTTTCAGTGATGGCTCTATTGTTGTACTATTTAGTACAGCATGAATATTTTCCCATATTAAGCATATTCTGTAAATGTAAGGCTTGTATATAAAATTGTATTAAAATAAATACATTTATGGTTGCACGAAAACGATTACTATGTTATAATTTTAACAAGCTAAGAAATATACTACTTAAATAACTGAATATTAAATTATGGAGGTTTTGTTATGGGAAAGAAATGGGTGTATTTGTTTACAGAGGGTAACGCAGATATGCGTGAGCTTCTCGGTGGTAAAGGTGCGAATCTGGCAGAGATGACTAATATCGGTCTACCTGTACCACAGGGATTCACAATTACAACAGAAGCTTGTACCCAGTATTACGAGGATGGTAGAGAAATCAATAATGAGATCATGGGACAGATTAACGAACATATTGAGAAGATGGAACAGATTACAGGCAAGAAGTTTGGAGATATGGAGAATCCACTTTTAGTTTCTGTTCGTTCTGGAGCAAGAGCTTCTATGCCGGGTATGATGGATACAATCCTTAATCTTGGACTTAACGAGAACGTTGTTAATGTAATTGCACAGAAATCTGGCAATCCAAGATGGGCATGGGATTGTTATAGAAGATTTATCCAGATGTATTCAGATGTAGTTATGGAAGTTGGCAAGAAATATTTCGAAGAGCTTATTGATAAGATGAAGGATGAGAGAGGGGTTAAGCTTGATGTAGAGCTTACAGCGGATGATCTTAAGGAGCTTGCAACACAGTTTAAGGCTGAATATAAGTCTAAGATTGGCAAGGATTTCCCAGATGATCCTAAGGAACAGTTATACGGAGCTATAAAAGCTGTATTCCGTTCATGGGACAACCCAAGAGCTAATGTATACAGAAGAGATAATGATATTCCTTATTCTTGGGGAACAGCAGTTAATGTACAGTCTATGGCATTTGGTAATATGGGGGATGACTGTGGAACTGGTGTTGCATTTACAAGAGATCCTGCAACTGGTGCTAAAGGACTTTTTGGAGAGTTCCTTACTAACGCACAGGGTGAAGATGTTGTTGCCGGAGTAAGAACTCCAATGCATATTCAGGAAATGAGTGAGAAGTTCCCGGAAGCATTTGAGCAGTTTAAGGATGTGTGTGCAACTCTGGAAGAACATTACAGAGATATGCAGGATATGGAATTTACAGTAGAGCATGGCAAGCTGTTCATGTTACAGACACGTAATGGTAAGAGAACAGCACAGGCAGCATTAAAGATTGCATGTGACCTTGTAGATGAGGGGATGAGAACAGAGAAGGAAGCAGTTGCAATGATTGATCCTCGTAATCTTGATACACTTCTTCATCCTCAGTTTGATGCAGCTGCACTTAAGGCTGCAACTCCAGCAGGAAGAGGTCTTGGAGCATCTCCTGGCGCTGCATGTGGTAAGATTGTTTTCTCAGCAGAAGACGCAGAAGAGTGGAATGCAAGAGGAGAGAAGGTTGTTCTTGTAAGACTTGAGACATCGCCAGAAGATATTACAGGTATGAAGGCTTCACAGGGTATTCTTACTGTAAGAGGAGGTATGACAAGCCATGCAGCGGTTGTTGCAAGAGGTATGGGAACCTGCTGTGTATCTGGCTGTGGTGATATTGCAATGGATGAAGCTAATAAGAAGTTCACACTTGCAGGCAAGGAATACCATGAAGGAGATTATATATCTATTGATGGTACAACAGGCAACATATATGATGGACAGATTCCTACGGTTGATGCCAAGATTGCAGGAGAGTTTGGAAGAGTTATGGAGTGGGCTGATAAGTACAGAAAGTTAAAGGTTCGTACTAATGCAGATACACCTAAGGATGCCAAGAAGGCAAGAGAACTTGGAGCAGAAGGTATCGGACTTTGCCGTACTGAGCATATGTTCTTTGAAGAGGACAGAATTGCAGCATTCAGAGAGATGATATGTTCTGATACTGTAGAAGAAAGAGAAGCAGCACTGGATAAGATTCTGCCATATCAGCAGGGAGATTTCGAAGCACTTTATGATGCACTTGAAGGAAATCCTGTAACTATCAGATTCCTTGATCCACCTCTTCATGAATTTGTTCCTACAGAGGAAGAAGATATTAAGAAGTTAGCTGAATCACAGGGCAAGTCAGTGGAGACTATTAAGAATATTATTGCAAGTCTTCATGAGTTTAATCCAATGATGGGACACAGAGGATGCCGTCTTGCAGTAACATATCCAGAGATTGCCAAGATGCAGACAAGAGCTGTTATAAGAGCTGCAATCAATGTTAAGAAGGCACATCCTGACTGGAATGTTAAGCCTGAGATTATGATTCCGCTTATCTGTGAGGTTAAGGAATTAAAGTATGTAAAGAAGACTGTTGTTGAGACAGCAGATGAAGAGATTAAGGCAGCAGGAATCAACCTTGAATACGAGGTTGGTACTATGATTGAGATTCCAAGAGCTGCACTTACTGCTGATGAGATTGCTAAGGAAGCTGATTTCTTCTGCTTTGGTACTAACGATCTTACACAGATGACATTCGGATTCTCAAGAGATGACGCTGGTAAGTTCCTTAATGCATACTATGAATCTAAGATATTTGAGAATGATCCATTTGCAAAGCTTGACCAGAATGGTGTAGGCAAGCTTATGGAGATGACAATAAAGCTTGGAAGACCGGTTAATCCGAATCTTCACATAGGTATCTGTGGAGAGCATGGTGGAGATCCTTCATCAGTCGCATTCTGCCACAAGATAGGTCTTGATTATGTGAGCTGCTCACCATTCAGAGTACCTATTGCAAGACTTGCAGCAGCACAGGCTGCGATTGCAGAAGAGAAATAATCCAATTTCTGACCATAACACGAGTTTCGGGGCATGGAAAGCGAAAGCTTTTCATGCCCCGAAATGTTTAAAATGGAATATTTTTTCATTGCCCTAAATCATAATATGTTTTATAATAATATGAAAATATATATTGATTGGAGCGTATTATGGAACAAAAGAAAATCGAACCTATTCGTGATGCCAGAAAGCTTGGTAAAGCGAAGATGCTGATTCTTGGTATTCAGCATATGTTTGCCATGTTTGGCGCAACTATCCTTGTACCTATTTTGGTATCAGGATATTTTCAGGCTGCCTGCGGTGAGGAGCTTACCAGAGGTCTGTCTGTATCAGTAACACTTTTCTGTGCAGGCTTTGGTACATTGATATTCCACTTGTGTACTAAGTTCAAAGTACCTGCATTCTTAGGATCTTCCTTTGCATTTCTTGGTGGATTCTACACAGTAGCTAATCTTGACAGCGGTATGTATGCTGGAATGTCAGCTAATGATAAGGCTGCTTATGCATGTGGTGGTATATTTGTTGCCGGAATGCTTTACTTTGTACTTGCACTTATAATTAAGCTTGTTGGAGTCAACAGAGTTATGAAATTCCTTCCACCTGTAGTTACAGGACCTATCATTATATGTATTGGTCTTTCACTTGCAGGTTCAGCAATCACTAATGCATCAGCTAACTGGTTACTTGCATTTGTTGCACTTGCTGTAATTATTATATTCAATATATGGGGCAAGGGACTTTTCAAGATTATCCCTATTCTTATGGGTGTAGTAATTTCATATGTATTTGCACTTATTCTTAATGCATGCGGAGTACATAATCCTGATGGTTCAGCAATACTTAATTTCTCATCAATTGCATCTGCTTCATGGGTTGGAATTCCAAAGTTCCAGTTTATGAAGTTTGATGTAACAGCAATCCTTGTAATGGCACCTATTGCTATTGCAACAATGATGGAACATATCGGAGATATGTCAGCTATTTCGGCTACAGTTGAAGAAAACTATTTAGCAGATCCAGGTCTTCACAGAACACTTATTGGTGATGGTGTTGCAACAGCATTTGCAGGTGCAATTGGAGGTCCGGCTAATACTACATATGGTGAGAACACAGGAGTTCTTGAACTTTCTAAGGTATATGACCCAAGAGTAATCAGAATTGCAGCAGTATTTGCAATTATACTTTCATTCATACCTAAGTTTTCATCAGTTATATCAACTATGCCAACAGCAATTATCGGTGGTATATCATTCATGCTTTACGGTATGATTTCAGCTATCGGTGTAAGAAATGTTGTTGAGAACAAGGTTGACCTTACTAAGTCAAGAAACCTTATTATTGCAGGTGTTATATTTGTATGTGGTTTAGGCTTCGGTGATGGACTTACATTTACAATCGGTGGAACATCTATAACACTTACAGCACTCGCAATTGCTGCTATAGCAGGTATTCTTCTTAATGCTATATTACCTGGTAATGATTATGAATTCGGTAAGAATCCAGCAGGTGACAGCAGCCGTGGAGTTTATGTTATGAATACAGACTCTGATGAGGAAAAGCCAGAAGAGGCTGAGTAAATACATTGAGTAATTATATTATATAATTTGGAGGTACTTAATAATGATGGATTTTGAGAATGAGAAGAATATAACTATATTTACACATCCACTTATCCAGCATAAGATTTCAATTCTTAGAGATAAGAAAACAGGAACTAATGAATTTAGAAAGCTCGTTGAAGAAATAGCTATGCTTGAAGGTTTTGAGGCATTATCAGATCTTCCAACAGAAGATGTTGAGATTGAGACACCTATTGAAACTTGTATGACACCTATGATTTCAGGACGTAAGCTTGCAATTGTTCCTATTTTAAGGGCAGGTCTTGGCATGGTTCCTGGTGTACTTTCACTTGTACCAACAGCTAAGGTTGGACATATTGGAATGTATCGTAATGAAGAGACACATGAGCCTGTACCATATTACTGCAAGCTTCCACATCCAATAGAGGAAAGAACTATTGTTGTAACAGATCCAATGCTTGCAACAGGTGGCTCGGCAGTGGATGCAATTGACCAGATAAAGAAGGTTGGCGGAAAGCAGATTAAGTTCATGTGTATCATAGCTGCCCCAGAGGGAGTTGAAAAGCTTCATAAGGCGCATCCAGATGTTCAGATATACATTGGACATCTTGACAGAGAGCTTAACGCAGATGCTTATATCTGCCCAGGACTTGGGGATGCCGGAGACCGAATCTTCGGAACTAAGTAAATAATTATGGGCATGTAATTGCTTTGCGTTAAGAGATATGATAGTGTGTAAAATGCGGCTCCCAACGGGAGCCGTTTTTGTAACTTATATTAATTGGTTAAGGAGATTTCGATGAGCAAGGAGGAAAACAGAAAGAATTTTTCTAAATATGTATCGCAGAATATTCTCGGAATGATAGGGTTTTCATGCTACGTTCTTGCTGACTCGTATTTTATATCTATAGCAAAGGGAGCAGACGGACTTACAGCATTAAATCTTGTTATGCCATTATATAGTATAATATTCTCAATTGGTGAGATGATTGGTGTTGGTTCAGCTATAAGGTATGCGATTAGTAAGATTAAAAAAGATGCAGATGCAGATGATTATTTCTGGAATGCATTAATATGGTGCATAATATCAAGTATGATATTCGTTTTTGCCGGAATATTTTTCTCAGCAGATATCATGCGTGTTCTAGGAGCTGATGAACATATTGTGGCAGTTGGGAATAATTATACTAAGATATTCATGTGTTTTGCACCGATGTTTATGTGTAACTATGTGACTAATGCATTTGTGAGAAATGACGGAGCCCCGGGAATTGCCATGAGTGCAACACTTTTCAGCAGTCTGTTTAATATAGTATTTGACTATATTCTTATGTTCCCGATGAATCTGGGAATGGAAGGTGCAGCACTGGCAACAGCTCTGTCTCCGATTATAGGTATGGGAATATGCAGTATACATTTCTTCTCTAAGAAAAGCAGTGTCAGGCTTGTTGTGTGTAAGCCTTCAGTAAGAAAACTTGTGGCAGGAAGCCAGCTTGGTGTATCGGCATTTGTAGGAGAGATGTCATCAGCGGTCATTACACTTGCTTTTAATTTCGTAATACTTAAGCTGGCTGGTAATGTTGGAGTAGCTGCATACGGAGTTGTGGCTAATATTGCAATTGTCACAACTGCGGTATTTAATGGTGTTGCACAGGGAAGCCAGCCTCTTATAAGCAGTTGCTTTGGCAGGGGAGACAGGGATGGATGTACTCAGTTAAAACGAATGGGATATATAACAGCATTTGTACTTGCGGCAGTTATGTATAGTATATTGTTTATATTTGCAGGACAGTTTGTCGCAGTGTTTAACAGTGAAGGTTCAGAAATGTTAAGGCTTTACGCAACAGAAGGCGTTAAGTTATATTTTATTGGAATATTCTTTGCGGGAATTAATATTGTAGGTGGCGGTGCATTCAGTGCAACAGAGGATGCGTTTAAAGCGGCAGTTGTTTCTGTGGCAAGAGGATTTGTGCTGATTTTAGGTGCAGTTTTTGTAATGTCAGCACTTTTTGGAATGACAGGAGTATGGCTTGCGTATGCTGTTGCTGAGGGAATAACAACATTTATAATGCTTGTAATGGTGCTGAGAGTGTGATAGAATATTTGCGGACAAAATTATCCCAGAGATTGGGAAAATATGAAAGGAGTCTATATAATTATGAGCAATATTGCAGACAAATTTGAAGAACTTGGAGTAATTCCAGTAGTAGTATTGAATGATGCTAAAGATGCACTTCCATTAGCTAAGGCTTTAGTTGATGGTGGTCTTCCTTGTGCAGAGGTTACATTCCGTACAGCAGCAGCTGAGGAATCTATCCGTCTTATGCATGAAGCATATCCAGATATGGTACTTGCAGCAGGTACAGTACTTACAACAGAGCAGGTTGACAGAGCTGTAGCAGCTGGTGCTTCAGTTATCGTAAGCCCAGGATTTGATCCAGAAATCGTTGATTACTGTATTTCTAAGAACATTCCTGTTATGCCAGGTATCGTTACACCTTCAGAGCTTGCTCAGGCTGTTAAGAGAGGCCTTACAAGAGTTAAATTCTTCCCAGCTACAGCTGCAGGTGGAATTAAGATGATCAAGGCTATGTGCGCAGCTTACACTAATGTAAGAATCATGCCTACAGGTGGTATCAACACAGCTAACCTTGAGGAATTCTTATCATGCGATAAGATCTTCTGCTGTGGTGGATCATGGATGGTTAAGGGTGATATGATTAAGGCAGGAGAATTTGACAAGATTAAGGATATGACAGCAGAGGCTGTTGCTCTTGTTAAGAAGATCCGTGGCTAATCACTAGTGATTGTTAATATCAAAGATACATATAAACCCCGTATTCTGTTTTGCAGGATACGGGGTTTTGTACGTATATTATGTTTTTTAGTGAATTACAGATTAGAAAAAATATTCTCAATTTCTTCATGGGGAAGTACAAGGGCAAATCTTACATGATCTTCTCCAAGGCTTCCGAAGCTGCTTCCAGGTGTACATAAAACGCCAGTCTTATTAAGAAGTTCCATAACATAATCAGCTGAACTGGTATAGCCGTCAGGAATGGCAGCCCATACAAACATTGTGCCTTTAACATCAGCAGGTTTAAGTCCAAGCTTCTTAATTCCGGCAACGAGAGCATTTCTTCTTAACTAATATTCAGCACGGTTGTCAGCGACATATCCTTGCGGACCGTTAAGTGCAGCAACAGCAGCTTTCTGATATATAAAACTTGTTCCATAGTCGAATTGTGAGCGGACAGTTTTGAATTTGCTTACGATTTCACGGTTTCCGATAAGGAATGAAAGGCGCAGGCCGGTAAGATTATAAGTCTTAGAAAGAGAGTTGAATTCAACTCCGACTTCCATAGCACCTTCGTGGCTTAAGAAAGAGCCACCAATCTGTCCGTCATATATAATCTCAGAATATGCGTTGTCGTGAATAATAATGATGTTATATTTCTTGGCAAATGCGATGAGTTTATCGTAGAATTCATCAGGTGCAGTAGCGCATACAGGATTCAGAGGATAAGACACAACCATCATTTTGGCTTTTTTTGCAGTATCTTCATCGATAGAATCAAAATCTATAAGATAATCATTCTCTGGGAGAAGATTGTAATAAGCAATCTGTGCATCGCACAGGAATGGTCCAATCTCAAATATAGGATATCCCGGATTAGGAACTAAGCATAAATCTCCAGGATTGCACAAAGCAAGGGCAATATGAGCCATACCTTCCTGAGTTCCGAATACAGAGGTGACTTCATCAGGTGTGATAACAGTGTTGTAACGGCGTTTGTACCATTTGCATACAGCGTCAAGCAGCTCATCAGTATCACCAAGTGAGTACTTGTAATTTTCAGGGTCAAGTGCTGCCTCTGAAACAACCTTCATAACAGATTCATCAGGCTTGAAATCAGGAGTTCCTACAGTAAAGTTATATACCGGCTTTCCCTGTGCAAGTCTGTCATTTTTTTTCTGATTAAGTATATTAAAAATGTTGCTGCCAAAGCGGTCAGCTCTCTTAGAAAATTCAATATTCATATGTATACTCCATTTCTTTAAATGCGTATCTGCATGCATTTTATTCAGACCCGAAATATAGAAAAATTTCAAGCCTATCGAATAAGATACTAGCATAATTAATAAAAGTCAATTTTAAGGTGTATTTTTTGGTGAAAATGTGATAGTTTTATATATGTAAGTAGAAATAAATAAGATATGGCGGTCTGCAAATGTTACATACAGGAACATTAAACGGTAGAATGCAGACAGAAAGGAAAGGTAGAAGATATGTCAGTACAGGATTATCTTAGTGCAGTAAAGATTGGTAAAAAAGAATATCATGCGTGTGTAAATAAGGGTACGTACCCATATCTTCCGGTTTTGGAGGATATTATTGACGAAAACAGTATTGACAGAGAAGTTAGTCTTGGAAGTGACCAGATTCCGTTAAGACTTGTGGTTGGAACATGTACAGCAGGTAGGACTACTGCATTTGCAGACAACTTCATGCCTATACTTGACTGGGGAACAGAATTTTCAGCAAAGTGGGCTTCGCTTAGCGACAGTCAGGTAAATGAAGGAATAAGAGACGACATTAAAGTATATGAGTACATGAATAAGTTCTATGTGCTTGAAGGTAATAAAAGAGTCAGTGTACTTAAATATTTTAAGGCAGTGACAGTAAGTGCACAGGTTATAAGAAAGATACCTAAATACAGTGATGATCCTGATGTTAAGATATATTATGAATTCATGGATTTTTATAAATCTACCAAGTTAAATGATATATATTTCAGTAAAGAGGGCAGTTTTACAACTCTTATGGAGCTAGTTGGAATTACACCAGGAGAACCAATGGATGAGGATGATAAGAAAGACCTTGTTTCGTGCTATCTTAATTTCAGGCTTGCTTATGAATCAAGAGGAGGGGATAAGTTTGATTTCCCAACAGGAGATTCATTTTTACGCTTCATTCATATTCACGGATATGATGCTGTTAAGAAGATGACTAAGTATGAGATGGCAAAGAATGTCGCCAAAACATGGGCTGAATTCGAGCTTCTTGATGATAACAGTGAAGTGGAACTTAAGATGACACCGGCAGCAGCACCTAAGAAGAATATATTAAGCTATCTGCTTCCAATGGGTGGAGGAGTTAAGAAACTTAAGGTTGGATTTGTGTATGAAAAAACACCGCAGGATTCAGAGTGGTGTTATACACATGAGCTTGGAAGACAGTATATTGATGATACATTTGGTGATCAGATAGAGACATATGTTGAGGAGAATGTGATACCGGAGCAGAGTGATGAGGCGGCAATTAACAGACTTATAGAGAAAGGATGTGACCTTATATTCGTGACATCTTCGGCGATGAATATGGCTGGACTTAAAGCTGCAATAGCACATCCGTCAGTAAAGATTCTTGATTGTTCTCTTAACATTTCACATAAATATATCAGGTCATATTATGCAAGAATGTTTGAAGCAAAATTTATAACAGGGATTATTGCAGGTTCACTGGCTGATGACGATAATGTTGGTTATATAGCTGATAATCCGGTTTATGGGGCATGTGCGAATATAAATGCATTTGCATTGGGAGTAAAGTTTGTTAATCCAAGAGCCAAGGTTTACCTTGAATGGAACAGTATTAAGGATAATGATTCAGAGGAAAATCTTGCTAAGAAGAATATAAGCATTATTTCTAATCAGGATATGATTACTCCGGGCAAGAGTAAGAGAAAGTTCGGGTTGTATAAAGCGAGTGATTCGGATAAGCACCTGGCTATGCCTGTATGGCACTGGGGAGTTTTTTATGAAAAGCTTATACAGAGCATTATGAGTGGTTCATGGAGTAAGGATGAGGACGGCGATAATGTAAAAGCACTTAATTACTGGTGGGGAATGTCGGCAGGAGTTGTTGATCTTATATATTCAGAGAGTCTGCCATCAGCAACTAAGAGACTTGTAAAGCTCTTTGAGAAAGAACTTAAGGAAGCAAGGTTCAGAGTGTTTGAGGGTGAATTAAAAGATCAGCAGGGTAATATAAGGGTTGAAGAAGGGAAGCTTATTGATCCGGAACATATAATTACTATGGACTGGCTGCTTGATAATGTGGTTGGCAGACTGCCTCGGTATGATGAACTTACAGATAATGCTAAATTAAAAATGGCACTTCAGGGTGTTGTCAAAGAAGAAGAATAGAAAGCATGCTGCCTGCAGTGGTGGCTGGGGAATTATTAATGAAAATACTTGTGTTAGCGGATGTTGAATCAAAGTACTTATGGGATTATTTCGAAAAGGAAAAATTGGAAGGTATAGATCTTATACTTTCAGCAGGGGATTTAAAACCCCAGTATCTGTCGTTTCTTGCATCATTTTCAAAAGTACCTATTCTTTATGTGCATGGCAATCATGATGACTGTTATGATATACAGCCACCAGATGGATGCATTGATATAGAGAATAAGATATATGTGTATAAAGGTGTCCGTATTATGGGACTTGGTGGTTCTATACGCTATAAGAAGGGAAAGAACCAGTATACACAGAAAGAGATGAACCACAGAATTAATAAAATGTGGCTTTCAATAAAGAAGAACAGGGGCTTTGATATACTGCTTACACATTCACCGGCAGCGGGAATAGGTGACGGACCTGACGAACCGCATAAGGGTTTTGAGGGCTTTAATTATCTGTTGGAAAAATATAAGCCTAAGTATTTCATCCATGGTCATATCCACAAGACCTACCAGATGAAGTTTAAGCAGGAATATGAATATAATGAGAATACTAAGATAATTAATGGTTATGAGAGATATATATTGGAATATCCGGATGCTTAATCTGCACCGTGGCATATTAGCTTAATAGCAAATGTGCTACGGTGTTTTACATATTTTTGACATATTTTCACATGAAATACATAAAAATTATGAATATGGTACCTATTTCCTACTTAACATACATGTACTTTTTGAGTAAAAGTTGCTAATATAACGACATAAACCCTTGCTGGTTAAAGCAAAATGCACAAAAAAATGTATTGAGGAGGAAAAGCAAAACATGAAAGCTATTATTAGCAAAGCAGCTCGTAGAAAATGGGCATGGGTACTTGCATTGGTTATGATTGTGAGTATCGTGATTCCTACATCACTTCTTACAGCGAAGGCGGATGTTGGAACAGTTAAATTTATTGATGGTGCGGCAGGATGGTTAGAGTCAGCATATGCTCAGTGGACCATTGATAATCAGGCAGAAGGATATACAGCATATATCAAGAAAGCCAGTCAGGCAGATTCTGCTTATGCAAGAATCGACAATGAACTTATCAGAAAGTATAAGAACTACTACAGGGTTGATGCAGTAGGACTTGCGGCAGGTGACTATGTTATTAAGGTAGTTCCTGTAAAGAACGGAAAGGAAGTTACTGACAAAGCACAGGTTACTAAGACACTCAATGTAAGTTCTTATGACAGATCCGGATTTGCATTTTCATCTGAATCAAAATATAAAACAGGTTCAGGTGCTTACAATGAGAATGGAACACTTAAGAAAGATGCAATTGTTCTTTATGTTACTAACGATAATGCAAAGACAATTAAGGCATCAGTAAAAGAGGCAAAGGGAGAGAAGGAATATACAGGTCTTCAGACAATAATTGATGCATATACAAAAAGTGCTAGCAAGGGGATAGAAACAAGAGCACTTGATGTTCGTGTAATCGGATGTGTTACAGATACTGCAATGGATAAGTTTTCAAGTTCATCTGAGGGAGTACAGATTAAAGGAGCTAGTGCTTATTCAAATCTTAATATGACAATAGAGGGTATCGGAGATGATGCAACAATCAATGGATTCGGTTTCCTCTTAAGAAATGCAGGAAATGTTGAGATGAGAAATTTCTCAATTATTAATTTCATGGATGATGGTATTTCTCTCGATACAGCAAACTGCAATGTATGGATTCACAATGTTGATCTGTACTATGGTAAAGCAGGTGGGGATGCTGACCAGGCAAAGGGTGACGGTTCAATTGACATTAAAGGTAATTCACAGTATATAACAGTTTCATATGTACATTTTTATGACTCAGGTAAGTGCTCATTATGTGGAATGAAGAGTGAGTCTGGTCCTAACTATATTACATATCATCATAACTGGTTTGATCATTCTGATTCAAGACATGCAAGAGTAAGAACAATGTCAGTGCATATGTATAACAACTACTATGATGGCAATGCAAAGTATGGTGCTGGTTCAACAATGGGTTCTTCATTATTCATACAGAATAACTATTTTAGGAACTGTAAGAATCCAATGCTTTCATCTAATCAGGGAACAGATGCACTTGGTGAGGGTACATTCTCAGGTGAGAACGGTGGTATCATTAAAGCATATGGAAATGTTATCGTAGGTGCACAGAAGATTATCTATGCAAATGCTGTTTCAGAAACAGGTGATTCTGCAAATGCGGCATCATTCGATGCATACCTTGCAAAGTCAGCAGATGAGAAAGTTCCATCTTCATATAAGACTGTAGCAGGTGCAACATCTTATGATAACTTTGATACAACTAAGGATCTCGGAGTTAAATCAGGAAGTCTTAATAATGCAGAAGATGTACCTTCAGTAGTAACATCTGCAAAGGGAGCAGGAAGCCTTGGCGGTGGAGTGATTTCATGGACATTCTCTGATAAAGATGATTCTGTATATGCCATAGATAAGGAATTAAAGGCAACAGTTACTAATTACAAGAATACAGACCTTGTTTCTGTAGGTGGTACTAATGCGAAGATTGTTTCACCAGATCCGACAACAGAAGAGACTAAGGCAACAGAGAGTACAACAAAAGCTACACAGGCAACAACTAAGGAGACACAGACAACAACAAAAGCAACACAGGCAACAACTAAATCAACAGAAAGCGCAACAAAGGCAACTGAAAAGGAAACAGCGGGTTCAGATGCAACAACATCATATGATAAGACAAGTCTTTCTTATTCAGGCGCTTATACAGATATCAGTAAGAAGAAGAATTCAGATTTTAAGAATGCAAAATATGTATCATCTTCAAATGAGATTCTTAATGCAATCAGTTCAGCTAAGGCGGGCGATGTAATTATTGTAAAAGAGGGAACATATAAGTTCTCAGATACAATTGTAATTAATAATGCCATGAATGGAAAATCAGGCTCTTATATTATTGTAAAGGCTGAAAGTGGCAAGGAAGTTAAGTTTGATTTCTCTGCACAGAAGCTTGACGGAGCTAACAGAGGTGTAGTTGTAGATGGAGATTACTGGTATTTCCAGGGAATTAATTTCTATGGTGCTGGAGATAACGGAGTATTACTTGCTGGTAATAACAACATTTTTGAAAAATGTGTATTTGAAGCAAACAGGGATTCAGGACTCCAGATTTCTAGATATGACACAACAGCAGCTACTAAAGATTTATGGCCATCAAATAACCTGATTATTAACTGTACATCACATGATAACTGTGATTTCCCTGAACAGGGTGGTACAGGTGAGAATGCAGATGGATTTGCTGCAAAGCTTACATGCGGTGAAGGTAATGTGTTTGACGGATGTATATCATATAGCAACTCAGATGATGGATGGGATTTATTTGCAAAGAGTGCAACAGGTCCTATCGGTGTAATTACAATTAGAAACTGTGTTGCATTTAATAATGGAACATTATCTAATGGTGTTCACTATGCTAACGGAGATATGAATGGATTCAAGCTTGGAGGTTCAGGTGTTGGAACTCCACATAATGTAATGAATTGTCTGTCATTTGACAATGGTGCAACAGGATTTACAGATAATAATAACCCAACAGGTCTTACAATTGTAAATGTTACAGCATGGGGCAATGGAAAGTATGCTAAGAAGGGTAACTTCTTATGTTACAGAACATCAAGTTCAGCAATATTTAAGGGGCTTGTATCAGCAGGTGCAATTGATTCAGATAAGTTTACTGGTAAAATGGCTGATTCAATATATTACAACTCAGGTAAGTATTATAATCTTTCAGGTTCTTTGTTTACTTCTTTAGTAAGTGGAGATAAGAAGGGAACTGTTGTGACTGACCCTGCTAAGACAGCTGGAATGTTTAAGAACACTGTTAATGCAATTGATATGAGCAAAAATATAGATAAACAGCTTAGAAATGCTGATGGAACTGTTAATATGAACAGCCTTTATGAGACAACAGGAAGCTATGCTTCAATGGGAGCAAGATTCAATGTTGCTAATCAGATGATTAGTGTATCTTCAAAGAATTCATCATCTGAGGTAACTAAGCCAGAAGAGACAACAAAGGCTCAGGAAACAACTAAGGCGACAGAGGCAACAACAAAGGAGACACAGGCTCCAACTAAGGCGACAGAGGCAACAACAAAGGCAACAGAAGCATCTTCAGTATCAACAAAGGGTGAAAAATTAATTCTTAATGCTAATGATGTTTCAACAGGAAAGATTAAGAGTTCAACTGTAGTTGATGGTCTTAAGATTGTTGCAACAAGCAAAAAGACTGTAACAGTTGATAAGAGTGATAAGGATTACAAGAATATCAGCTTTACAAAGAGAATCAAGCTTAGCGGTGCAGGAAGCGAATCTGCAAGAGCAATTGCATTTAAGACAGCAGGTGAATCTAAGGTAAAGATATATGCAACAAGCTCAGATACAGATACAAGCAGACTTATTAAGATTATTGATAAGAACGGTAATGATGTAACAAGTACAGCTAAGATACCTGGTTCTTCACTTAAATCAGTATCATTCAGATTGGATGAGGCAGGTGAATATTATATTGTATCAGAATCTGGTGGAGTTAATATTTATTATGTAGAAGTATCTAATGGTATAGCGTATTAATTTTTTGTGAATTTCCCCGCACATAGTGCGGGGATTTTTTTGTAAAAACATTTTATGGTAAAATATACACAAAGACTTGACCTTGACATAGGTTCATAGTTTACAATTTGAACAAATAAAAGAAAGGAATGGTCTTTGTTATGAAAAACAAAAATAGAAGACGAATCAGTTGTCTGCTTAGTGCAGTTCTTTTGCTTGTTATGAGTTTTGGTTTTGGCACATTTGCAGGAGCTGAGGAATCAGATTCATCAAAGCCTGTTGTCTGGATTGTGGGAGATTCGACAGTCAGTGCTTTCACAGACAATTATTATTATCCTAGATATGGATGGGGAACGCAGATTGATAAGTATCTGGATGGAACTTTTGAGGTAAAGAATATTGCTTTATCAGGAAGAAGTTCAACAAGCTATACAGCGGATAAGGAGTATGGTGAGCTTATAGCTGGAATGAAAAAGGGAGATTTTCTTCTTGTTGGTTTCGGCCACAATGATGAAAAAGCGGAGAGTGGAAGATATACTAACCCTAATGGAGATTATAAAACAGCAGGTTCATTTGCTAATTCTTTATATGAAAATTATATAAAGCCGGCACAGGCAGCAGGAACAACAGTTGTTTTATGTACACCGATTGTAAGAAGAACTGCTGATGGCAACTGGTCTGACAGTCAGCTTCATGTTACAGCTGCTTCAGGAGAGTTTGAAGGAGGAAGTTATCCACAGGCAATCATTAATCTTGGAAAAGATCTTAATGTTCCAGTGGTTGATATGACTTCTCTTACTAAGGAATTATATGATTCATTAGGAGCAGCCGAGACAGTTAATTTACATGCATGGACATCATCAAAGCCAGAAAGTGTAGACAATACGCATACTAATATCTGGGGCGGAACATATAATGCATATCTTGTTACTAAGACAATTAAGGAACTTAATGTAGCAGGACTTGCAGAGCATATTATTGATGCTAAAGCACCAACTAAGAGTGATGTTTTAAAGTCTAATCCTGATTATAAAGAGTCAGAATATTCAAATGATTTAAAAGACAGCGAATTATGGGCTAATGCAGGAATCTTTAAGGGAACTGTATTTGGAAATGTTGGCGGCAATGATAAGATAGCATCTAAATTTATGCTTGAGAGTCTTGACAATGGTAATATTAATATTGCTGTTAATGGAGCAGGAAAGATAGCAAGTACTGCTGATGGAATTGCTATGTATTATTACAGAGTTCCAGCAAACAGTAATTTTACAATTACAGCAAAGGCGACTGTAAACAGTTTTACATCTAATGATCAGGTATCATTCGGTCTTATGGCAAGAGATGATATGTATGTAGATCAGTATATTAACAGTACAATGGGTGACTATGTTGCAGCTGGTCCACTTAAGCTTACTAAGAAAGATTCTGTATGGAACTGTTTTGCAAGAAAGAGTGGTGCTCTTACACAGGGCGGAACATGTGCTAATGAAATTAAGGCTGGTGAGACATATAACCTTAAAATCGAAAGTAATACAGATGGTTATGCATGTACATTTGGTAATGAAGAAACTATTACAGGTGGTTTTGATTTTAAATTAACTTCTGTAGATTCAGAATATGTATATGTTGGAATGTATGTTGCAAGAAGTGCTGATGTGACATTTTCAGATGTTAAGCTTGTTGTTGATGGTAAGGAGATTACATCTGCAGGCGAACCAGAGAATCCAACACCGGGCGAACCAGAGAATCCAGCACCAGGCGAACCAGAGAATCCAGCACCAGGTGAACCAGAGAATCCAGCACCAGAGCAGCCTGCTAAACCAGAGACACCGGCAGAGCAGCCAGCTACAGATCCAGTGGTATCAGACAATAATGGTGTTGAGACAGGTGATTCATACCATATGGTATGGTATATTGCTGCAATGACATTAACAGCAGGAATTGCATGTGTTGAATTAAAGAGAAAGAAGACATTCGATAAATAAGTTTATAAGAATTTACTTCTCCTAATATTTCCAGAAAAAGCTTCCGGTTAACTGCCGGGGCTTTT